>CEAG01045386.1_pt1 | contig 98921 bp, 100 predicted proteins | sample 554891 | NCBI WGS metagenome assembly CEAG01 (sample SAMEA3182116, study PRJEB8094) | gut metagenome | biome: human; feature: gut; material: Stool; isolation source: human stools | place: Canada | collected 2014-02-25
ATAATAACCATTATATATTTTAAAAATACTTAGAAAAATATGTATAAAAAATGCCGCTTCTTAATTAATAATTAAGAAGCGGCAACAAATTTTCAGTTATTTCTTTTTATCTTTATTCTTGGACGGCACTGCCGTATCATTGGCATTCGCAACCGGAACCCACTGGCGCAGCAGCTCGGTACAGGCCGCTGCATAGCTGCCGGCACTGCCGAAGCCGCCCGCATACGCATCCTGATTGTAAACAGTGAGGATCTCGATGTCATCATAGTAAATAGTGGCACTGCCGCCGTTATCATAGACGATAAAGCGATATGGATCGATATGGCCCTTATCACGTTCACGCACGCAGTATAAACCGCCGGCAAGCATATAAGCGCGATATTCCGGGCGGTCATTACCGACAGTCTGCGTGATATTAAACCCCCAGTCACCTTCATGCACTCTGGCTGTATTATCTTCGTTAAGAGTTATTTCCGGATGTACTTTAAGAGCTTTGATCTGCTTCATAACACGTTTCAAACGTTCTTCCGGCTCGGGATGGCTCGAAAAAATACCATAGCCTGGATTACCCTGTTCCTTCGCCAGGTCTTCCAGCTTGTTGATCGTCAGCACGACACTGTAAGGATTGTAACCGGCTGCTACACACAGATTAAAACCGCCCTTATCTGCGCCGCGTTCGTCGGTACGGCTGTAACCGGCCGCTAAAGCCTGCGTCGCCAGTCCCGCTATGCCTAAATCACCTTTGGTAACGATAGCAAAAGCCAAAGTCGTTAAAAGCTGTTTTTCTATTTGATGCACAGTGTGCTTTTTGACAACGTGTGTGATCTCGTGACCTAACACGCCAGCTAATTCTGCATCGGACGGCATATAATCGATCAGTCCCTTGAACACATAAATGAAACCGCCGGGGCAGGCCAGCGCATTTACTTCGTCACTGTTCAGCACCTTAAAGCTGTATTCCAAATCCTGCCGTTCGCTGACCTTGACCAGGCTCTGACCGATCCGGTTGACACGTTCCTGCAAGGCATAATCCTGCACGACACCGTATTTAGCTTCCAGCTGCATCGCCGTCTGACGGCCCATCTCTATTTCCTGTTCCTTGCTGATCAGCCCCGCTTCTGCCGGCGGCGTCATCCCCAGGCCGCAGCAGAATACAAAAACTATTGCTAAAATAAAGCGCTTCATCTTTTCACATCCCTTGTTTTAACGTAAACTGTCAAATCGCACCAGTTTCTTTCAACTTCATAATCTCCGGTTCCGTATAACCCAGCTCAGTCAGCACATCAGCTGTATGTTCTCCTAAAAGCGGCGCCCGGCGTTCGATGCTGCCCGGCATATCCGACAGACGGATCGCCGGTTTGACATACTGCAAAGTACCGATATCCTCCTGTTTTTGCGTCAGCATTTCTGACTGCTGTGTCAAGTCGCTGTTTAAGGCTTCCTCCAGCGAACAGACCGGAGTCACGCAGAATTCTTCCCCGCCGATCAACGCCAGCCATTCGGCCTGCGTTTTAGTCTGGAATACTGCTGTCAAACGCTCCTGAAGCTCATTACCATGTTCAAAATCATACTGACGCGCGATCAGCTCTTCACAGCCCAGGATTTCGCACAAACGCCGCCAGAATTTAGGTTCAATCGTCCCCACGCTCAAATAACGGCCGTCCTGCGTCCGGTAAATATTATAATAATGTGCCGTGCGCCCGAAAGGCTGACAACCTGTAGACTTACAGCCCCACAAGCTGCTGATGCCGGTTGTCTGCAGACTCAGAGAAGTATTATATAAATTGATATCTACAGCCTGACCTTCCCCGGTACGTTCGCGCGCCAGCAAAGCCAGCAGAATGCCGCTGACAGCGTTCATACTGCTGCCCAGCGCCGCAATCTGCACCTCTGAAACGCAGGCACTGCCAACGTCATCCAGTGAATTCAGACCTGCAAGTCCGATCACATTCAGGTCATGGGCCGGTTTATGACGGTAACTGCCAGTCTGCCCAAAGCCAGTGATCGAACAATAGACCAGCTGCGGGTTGATTTCCCTGACAGTTGCGTAATCCAAGCCATAACGCGCCAGATAACCCGGCCGGAAGCCTTCTAAAAATACATCTGCTTCTGACAGAAGACGTAATAAAAGCTTACGTCCGCCTTCAGTTTTTATATCGGCCGTAATGCCGCGTTTATTACGGTTAAGCGCCAAATGCCAATAGCTCATGCCTGGCAGCGCTTCCGGAAAAAATCTGCGTGTATCGTCGCCTGCAGGCGTTTCCACTTTGATAACATCGGCGCCGAAATCTCCCAATACCATACCGCAGTACTGCCCCGGCAGCCATTTAGAAAAATCTATCACCTTGATACCGGTCAAAGCCTTCATTCTTCTGACCCCCAATATTTTAACTGCAAAATATCCTCTGAAAATATACTTTATAATATTCTACATTTTTTACTGTTTCCCTTTAATTTATTTGCTGTGAAATGCTATAATAAGTTATAGAAGTTGTCTGAAGAGGTGTCATTACATGAAGATCCATAAGCTCACTTTAGCGGCGCTGCTGGTTGCCATCGGCACCCTGAGCGCGCATCTTATTTATATACCGGCCGGCATTTCCAAATGCTTTCCCGTGCAGCATGCCATCAACGTGCTGGGAGCGGTGATTTTAGGCCCCGGCTATGCGACAGCAGTGGCCTTTGTCATTTCCTGCCTGCGCAATATGTTCGGTACCGGCTCACTGCTGGCTTTTCCCGGCAGTATGATCGGTGCCTGTCTGGCCGGACTTTGCTATAGCAGGTTCGGCTCTGTCAAAGCGGCTATGGCCGGCGAGATTTTCGGCACCGGTATTTTAGGCGGACTGACTGCCTGGGTCATCGCCCGTTTCTTCTTGAACAGCGCGGCAGCAGCCTGGTTCTTTATCCCGCCGTTCCTGATCAGCACTGTCGGCGGCAGTATCATCGCCGGACTGATCATTAAAAGCGGTATCCTTGCTTACGCTCTGCCAAATCTTTTTGCTAATAAAGGAAATAAATCAAATTTATGAATATTGATACCATGCTTTCACAAATTTTATATTGCCTGAGCGGCTTCCTTTTCGGTATTTTCGCCTCACGCTACAGCGTCATCAGCTGGCGCACTCTGGCCAGCCGGCCGCCGCTGCTGCAATGCGCGCCCTACGTGCTGTTTATCATCGCAGCTTTTACGCTGTTTCCCTTCTGGCTGATTACCCGTACCGAAGCCGGCGGTTTTATTTATTATGCGACGCTGCTGTTCTTTTTTACAAAGGGCTACCGCGCTGATAAGAACGGATGAGCCCCAACATGAGCGAAAATAAAACTAACAATACTGTGACCTGCGATTCCTGCGGACACAGCGCCAGAATCCACCCTCAGCTGGCCGATAAATATGTACAGCCGATGGCGGAAATATTCAAGGTTTTAGGTGACCCGACCCGCATTAAAATTTTAGAACTGCTGTCCCACGAGGATATGTGCGTCAGTAATATCGCCGAAATGCTGGATATGACCCATTCCGCTATTTCTCATCAGCTGCGGCAGCTGCGCCATGCTCAGCTGGTCAAGTTTTCCAAGTCCGGCAAAGAAGTCATTTATTCGCTGGACGACGAACACGTCCTGACGCTGTTTGCCCAGGCGCTGGATCATGTCAAACATAAGGTTTAAGCATTCCGCACATAAAAACGGAGCCTGCTGTGCAGACTCCGTTTTTTTATTTTTACAGCTGCAGAAAATAACGATAGACAGCATCGCTGTCTGTCAATTCCGGGTGAAAACTTGTCGCCAGCAGCTTCCCTTGCCGGGCAGCTATGATATGCCCTGCATACTCCCCCAAAATTTCTGTCTGTTCGCCAACCCTTTCTATCCACGGAGCTCTGATAAATACAAGTGGCAGCGGTTCTGCCCCCAAAGCAGGCAGCAACTGCCTGCAGCTGAAACTGTCGAGCTGACTGCCATACGCGTTACGGCGCACGGTAATATCCATCACCCCTAAATGCGGCTGTTCACCGACAATATTTTTTGCCAGCAGAATCAGCCCCGCACAGGTCCCCCAGACAGGCAGCCCCTCTTTCACCCTCCGTTTTAAAAGCTCAGACAGTCCCGTTCGCTGTAAAAGTCTGCTGATAGCAGAGCTTTCACCACCGGGAAGGATCAATCTGTCCACCTGCTCTAAATCAGCAGCCGTTTTTACGGCAACCGGCAAAACCTCCGTCAGCTGCGCCAGTTTAGTCAGATGCTCAGAAAATGACCCCTGCAGTGCCAGTACGCCTACACTCTGCATTACCAGCCACGCTCCGCAAAGGTTTGTTCTGCCGGTATAGTTTTGATATCGATACCGCTCATGGCCTCGCCCAGATCTTCTGATACTTCGGCTACGATTTTAGGATCGTTATAATAGCTGGTCGCAAGCACGATCGCCTTGGCGCGCTTAGCCGGATCGCCGCTGCGGAAAATACCTGACCCGACAAAAACACCTTCGCTGCCAAGCTTCATCATCAGGGCCGCATCTGCAGGCGTAGCGATACCGCCGGCAGCAAAATTAACTACCGGCAGCCTGCCGCCCGCAGCGACTTCTGCCACCAGTTCATACGGCGCTCCCTGTCCTTTGGCAAAGCTCATCCATTCCTCCCGCGGCAGATTCTGCAGCAATCTTATCTGTCCCATCATCGTCCGCATATGCCGCACTGCTTCTACCACATTGCCGGTACCAGCCTCTCCCTTCGTGCGGATCATTGCCGCTCCCTCACCGATACGGCGCAGTGCTTCGCCCAGATTGCGGGCACCGCAGACAAAAGGGATCTTAAAAGCATGCTTGTCGAGATGATATAAATCATCGGCCGGTGTCAGAACTTCACTTTCATCGATATAATCTATTCCCAGCGCCTCCAAAATCTCCGCTTCCACAATGTGACCAATCCTGACCTTGGCCATTACCGGAATCGATACGGCGCTTTTGATCTCTTTAATAAGCTTCGGGTCGCTCATTCTGGCAACGCCGCCATCCCTGCGAATATCAGAAGGCACACGTTCCAACGCCATAACAGCTACTGCGCCTGCAGCTTCGGCAATTTCAGCCTCTTGGGCATTGGTGACATCCATGATTACGCCGCCTTTGAGCATCTGTGCTAAATTACGATTTAAAATTTGTCTATCTGTCATCTTTATTCCTCCTAAAAACTTACTTTCGTTAACGACAGTTTTTATGATACAATAATTCTGTACAGTAATAAATAGCCAGAAACTATTTTTCCAAAGGGGACAGTTTTATGCTTTTGACTAATCTTAAACTTGACAAACAGACCGAAACGCCTTTATATACCCAGATCATTGACTCTATCAAAAACCAGCTCTACAATGACCAGATCGCAGCCGGCGACAGACTTCCGTCTGTACGCAGGCTCTCAGCAGCGCTGCAGATAAGCCGCACGACTGTCGAAAACGCTTACAATCAGCTGGTTGCCGACGGTTATCTGCAAAACGAGCCTAAACGCGGTTATTTTGCAGCAGCACTGTCAGGCCTGAGAAAGCACAGCGACGCGCCTGTGACACAAAGTATCGAACCGCCTGCCGTACGTTATAACTTTGCCAATAATTATATCGATCCCGCTTCTTTTCCCTCCGAGCTTTGGCGGCGCTATCTGAACCGTGCCTTAAAAAATAAACACCTGCTTTCCGGCTATGGCGAGCCGCAGGGTGAAACAGAACTGCGCCGTACACTGGCCAAATACAGCTCGGTGGCCCGCGGCGTTATCTGCAGCCCCGAACAGATCGTGATCGGCGCCGGTGTGCAAAGCCTGCTGCAGATCCTGATCGACATTCTACAGCCAGATATCACCAGTATTGCTCTGGAAGCGCCAGGCTTTGCCCAGGCGGAGCGGCTTTTTACTTCGCATGGCTGGCAGGTACGTCATTTCAGCACCGACCAGTTAGAGACTTCCCTGCCCAGGCTGCTTTACGTCAGCCCTTCCAATCCCTATAAAGGCCGCTCGCTCTCGCCGCAGCAAAGACTGAACCTGCTGCGCTGGGCAACGCAGCAGCAGACCTATCTGCTGGAAGATGACTATAACGGCGAGTTCCGTTATTTCGGCCGGCCGGTATCCTCACTGCAGGGCATGAGTGATGGCCGCACAGTTATCTATCTTGGTTCTTTTTCGCGGCTGCTGCTGCCTTCCCTGCGTATTTCTTACATGGTATTGCCGCCGCTGCTGTTAGACCGTTACCGCCAGCTGGGACACCTTTATAACCAAACGTCTTCTACGATCGAACAGCTGGCACTGGCCGACTTTATTGCCGCCGGCGCACTGCGCCGCCACGTTAAACGACTGCGCAGGCTCTACAGTAATAAAAACACACTGCTGCGGCAAGCTTTAACGGAAATCTTCGGCAGCAGAGTCATTGTACGAGCCTATGAATCCGGTCTGCATCTGCGCCTGGCTGTCGTCACGCAGCAAACTGCCGATACCCTGTCCGAACTGGCACTGGAAAACGGCGTCCGGATCCTGCCGGTTTACGACAGCAACGGTAATTTACCAGAGATCCTGCTTTCTTTTGTTGGTATTCAGGAAAACGACATCCGACCGGCACTGCTGCAATTAAAAAAAGCATGGTTTTAGTATCTGCCAAGCTATTGACAGTATTGACCTGCGATGCTATGCTAAAAAAAGAGTGAAGCCGTAAGGCGTCACAAAGGGGTACACCACCACGGGTGTAGCTTTTTGTGGCGCCTTTTTTTATTTTTCTTCAAGGAGGGTTCCCTATGCAAATCAACGGTCAACCAATCAGCACCGCTGCAGGCAGCACCTTGTCGCAATTATTGGCGCAGCAGGGTTTTGACGTTGCCCGCGTCGCCGTCGAACTCAACGGTAAAATCATCTGCCGCAGCGATTTCAGCAAAGTGCAGCTCGCAGACAGTGATACCATCGAAGTTGTACAGTTTGTGGGCGGAGGTTAAAAATGACTAAACAAATCACCAGGCAACAGCTTTCAGCAGCACTGGTTGAACGGCACGGACAGGAACGCCAGCAGCATTTGTACACCGCCAGTGTCGGTATCGCCGGTTTAGGCGGGCTGGGCTCCAACATTGCCGTCCAGCTGACGCGCCTTGGCATCGGCCACCTGACCCTCGCCGACTGCGATCGGGTCGAGATCAGTAATCTCAACCGGCAAAGCTACCGACTCTGTGACATCGGCAGACCTAAACCCGAAGCCTTGACAGAACAGCTGCTGCAGATCAATCCCTATTTATGCTACGAGCCGCACTTTCTAAAGCTCACGCCGCAGAATATCCCGGAAATTTTTGCCGGCTGTAATATCATCTGCGAAGCTTTTGACGACCCTGAACAAAAGGCCATGCTGACAGAAACCGTCCTGCAGCGGCTGCCGCAGGCAAAACTGATCGTTTGTTCCGGCATGGCGGGCGCTGGCAGCGCCAATGCTATTACTACCAGCCGCAGGCTGAACCGTTTCTACCTGTGCGGCGACGGTACTGCCGATATTGCCGCGGACGGCAGCCTGCTGGCCCCGCGCGTCAGCGTCTGTGCCGCCCATGCGGCGACCATGGTCATGAGACTGGCGCTGGGCTTCACCACACCTTAAACGAAAGGAGAATTTTAAACTACGATGCAAGAAGATAAACTTATTTTAGGCGGCTACAGCTTCAGCTCCCGCTTTATTCTTGGCAGCGGCAAATATTCGCTTCCGCTGATCAAAGCCGCTGCCGAACAGGCCGGGGCGCAAATCATCACCTTAGCGCTGCGGCGCGCTCAATCGCAGCAGGACAATATCCTCGATTTTATTCCCTCAGGCATCACACTGCTGCCCAACACCTCAGGCGCCCGTACTGCTGAAGAAGCAATACGCATAGCCAGGCTGGCCCGTGCCTGCGGCTGCGGCGATTTTATCAAACTGGAGATCATCCGTGATTCTAAATATCTGCTGCCGGACAATCAGGCAACGATCAGGGCAACGGAGATCCTCGCTAAAGAAGGCTTTATCGTCATGCCTTATATGTATCCCGACCTTAACACCGCCCGAGATCTGCGTGACGCAGGCGCAGCCTCGATCATGCCCCTGGGAGCGCCGATCGGTTCCAACAAAGGGCTGGCAACCCGCGATTTTATCAAGATCATTATTGATGAGATAGCACTGCCTGTTATCGTCGACGCCGGGATTGGCCGCCCCTCCCAGGCCTGTGAAGCCATGGAAATGGGTGCCGCTGCCGTCATGGCCAATACCGCCATCGCTACAGCCGGCGATATCCCTCTGATGGCTGCAGCCTTCAAGCAGGCTGTTGAAGCAGGGCGTGCCGCTTACTTAGCCGGGCTGGGACGTGTTTTAGAGCAGGGTGCGGCTGCTTCATCGCCTCTGACAGGCTTTTTGGAAGACAGGTGATATGAATATGAAAATCGATCAGCATACCGATCCGATGGCTTATCAGCCGGATATGGAAATAACCTCGTCAGCTATTATGGAACAGGTGCTGGCCGCCCGTGCAGCTTACGACGAAACTGTTTATACGGCGGACGACGTGAAACAGGCCCTGCTTCATGATCACCTGACGCCTGAAGCATTCGCCGCACTGCTCGCGCCGGCCGCAGCACCATTTCTGGAACAGCTGGCACAAAGGGCACAGGCAGAAACACGTAAACATTTCGGTAATGCCGTCAATCTGTTCACCCCGCTTTATATCGCCAACTACTGCGAAAATCACTGCATCTACTGCGGCTTTAACTGCTACAACAATATCAAACGCGCCAAGCTTACTGCCGCTGAAATAGAAACGGAAATGCAGGCTATTGCCGCTCAGGGGCTGGAAGAAATCCTGATCCTGACCGGGGAAAGCCTGACTATGAGCGACGTACATTATATTGGTGCAGCCTGCCGGCTGGCCCGCAAATATTTTCGTGTTGTCGGTCTTGAGGTCTACCCCATGGACAGCAGTGATTATGCCTATCTGCATCAATGCGGAGCTGACTTCGTCACCGTTTTCCAGGAAACCTACGCCCCTGATAAATACGGTCAGCTGCATCTGGGCGGACGTAAACGTATTTTCCCCTATCGTTTTAATGCACAGGAACGGGCTTTACAGGGCGGAATGCGCGGAGTTGGCTTTGCCGCTCTGCTGGGACTGGATGATTTTCGCCGTGACGCTTTGGCAACAGGTCTGCATGCTTATCTGCTCCAACGTAAATACCCTCAGGCCGAGATCGCTTTTTCCTGTCCGCGCCTGCGCCCCATCATCAACAATGAGCAGATCAATCCCAAAGACGTCCATGAGCGGCAGCTGCTGCAGATCATCTGCGCCTATCGCATCTTTATGCCCTTTGCCTCCCTCACTATTTCCTCCCGTGAATGCGCCCGTTTCCGCGATAACGTAGTCGGACTTGCTGCAACTAAAATTTCTGCCGGCGTTGAAGTTGGCATCGGCGGTCACAGCCAGCAGAGCAAAGGCGACGAACAGTTCCTGATCGACGATAGCCGTACCGTCCGTGAAATCTGCGCAATGCTGACGAATCGAGGACTGCAGCCGGTCATGAGTGATTATGTCTATGTTTAAGCTGCTCGCCGTTACCGACCAAGCTTCCTGTCCTGAAAATTTTTGGACGCAGCTCCAGCTTTTAGCTGCTTCTGAAATCGACGCTCTTATTTTCCGTGCCAAAGAATTACCGCCGCAGGAATATTATCGGCAGGCCTCACAGGTGCAGAAAATCTGCCGGACACATCAGCTGCCGCTGATCCTGCATACTTATCAGGACATCTGCCGCCGGCTTGATACGTATGGACTGCAGGTAAGCTATCAGCAGCTCCTATGCCAGCCTCAGCTGCGGGCACAGGTACAATGCCTGGGCGTTTCCATCCACCATGCTGACGAAGCGGTACGTGCCGCTGACTTGGGCGCCGATTATTTAATAGCCGGGCATATCTTTGCTACAAACTGCAAGCAGGGGCTGCCCGGACGCGGTCTTGATTTTCTCAGCGCCGTCTGCGCCGCTACATCCCTGCCCGTCTACGCTATCGGCGGGATCACTCCTGCCAATATCGGACAGATAAAAAAAACAGGCGCCGCCGGCGCCTGTCTGATGAGCAGCCTGATGACCTGCCCGGAACCAGCAGTACTGGTACAAAAACTGCGGCAGGCTTTACTTTAGGCCCGCATAAACAAAAAATCCCGCTTCTGTCATAAGAAGCGGGATTTTATTTCATCAGGCAAACATCCAGACAAAAAAAAATGGTGATCCACCCGCGACTCGAACGCGGGACACCCTGATTAAAAGTCAGGTGCTCTACCGACTGAGCTAGTGGATCACATAGTTATCAAGTTTCAAGCCAACTTGACAACGATATAATTATAACTACCTTTCACTGTTCTGTCAAGAAATAATTTTCAAAAATATAAAAACCGTCAGAAAAAATCTGACGGTTTAAATTTTTGATTTACAGCAATTTTTTCAGTACGATAGTCTGTTCACGTTCCGGACCTACGGAAACAATACCCAGTTCGACACCGGCAACCTCACTCAGACGGTTCAGATAAGTTTTCGCCTGAACAGGCAGCTCGTCAAAGGTGCGGATAGACGTAATATCAGTCAGCCAGCCTTCAAACTCTTCAAAAACCGGTTCAACCTTTGCCAGAACGTTCAGGCTGGCAGGAATCTGTTTGATTTCCTGTCCGTCGATCTTGTAGCCGACGCACATTTTGATCTTCGGCATTTTATCGAGAATATCCAAACGGGTCACTGCCAGGCAGTCCAGGCTGTTCAGACGTGCGGAATATTTGAGCATGAAAGCATCAAGCCAGCCACAGCGGCGGGGACGTCCGGTAACGGTACCGTATTCATGGCCTGTTTCACGGATCTGATGCCCGGGTCCGTCAGTATCAAGCAGCTCAGTAACAAAGGGACCTTCGCCGACGCGTGTCGTATAAGCCTTGACTACGCCCACCACATGGTCGATATAACGGGGGCCGATGCCGCTGCCGGTGCTGGCATTGCCGGCAGTCGGGTTCGAGCTGGTAACATACGGATAAGTACCATGATCGATATCAAGGAAAGTAGCCTGCGCGCCTTCAAACAGCACGTTTTTACCCTCGCTGAAAATTTCGTCTAAAACTACGCCGGTATCGGCAATATACGGCCGCAGCTCTTCGGCATAAGCCAAAAATTCCTGCAGCATAGTTTCATAATCAAAAGGTTCGCCGCCATAAATTTTAGTAATAATGGCATTTTTGGCTTCCAGGTTGATTTTCAGCTTTTCTGCAAAAGTATCGGGTTCCATCAAATCACAGATGCGGATGCCGGTACGGGCAACCTTATCCATATAGCAGGGGCCAATACCGCCTTTGGTCGTACCGATCTTATTACAGCCCAAAGCTGCTTCCTGCAGTTCATCCAGACGGGCATGGTAAGGCAGCACCACATGCGCACGGTCAGAAATGACCAGATTGTCGCAGCTGATGCCTTTAGCCTTCATATCAGCAATTTCATGCAGAACTACGCCGGGGTTGATAACGACGCCGTTACCCAGCACATTAGTCTTATCACTGTACAAAACACCGGAGGGAAGCAGACGCAGTTTATAGGAAACGTCATTGACGACTACCGTATGACCTGCGTTGGAACCGCCGGAATAACGTACGACGGCATCGGCTTTCTGTGCCAAATAATCAACAATCTTACCTTTACCTTCATCGCCCCATTGGGCACCAATAACTACAACAGATGACATGTGAGCATCTCCTTATCTAAATCATAATCCGAAGCGGGACATAATCAAATCTACATGACGCAGCATGGGTTTAGGATCGAAGCAGGCTTCGATTTCTTCTTTGGAGAGATATTTTTGGATATCCGCATCCATTTCCACGTTGGTCTTAAAATCAGCGCCTTCAAGCCAGCGGGCCATAGCGTTGCGCTGCACCCATTTATAAGCGTCTTCACGCAGCACGCCCTTGCTGACCAGTGCGATCAGCAGATTCTGGCTGAAGATCAGGCCGCCGGTTTTGTTCAGGTTCGCCATCATCGCTTCCGGATAAACCAGCAGCTTGTCGACGATACCGGTAAATTTACGCAGCATATGATCCAGCGCGATAGTAGCATCCGGTAAAATCACACGTTCCACAGAAGAGTGGGAAATATCGCGTTCGTGCCACAAGGCGACATCTTCCAGCGCAGCAACGGCATACCCTCTCAGCAAACGTGCCATACCGGAGATTTTTTCGCAGGTGATGGGATTACGTTTATGCGGCATCGCCGAGGAGCCTTTTTGCCCGGGAGCAAAATATTCTTCAGCTTCACGAATGTCCGTGCGCTGCAGATTACGGATTTCCGTAGCCATTTTATCAAGAGAGGAACCAATGATCGCCAAAGTAGTCAGAAAATCGGCATGGCGGTCGCGCTGGATGACCTGGGTAGCCAGACGGGCAGCCTTGATACCTAATTTTTCACAAACATATTCTTCAATAAACGGGTCAATATTGGAGTAAGTGCCGACTGCGCCCGAAAGCTTACCGACCGCAATAAAATCACGCGCCTGCTTCAACCGTTCGATATTGCGCTCGGTCTCATCCATCCACAGCACAAACTTCAGCCCGAAGGTCATCGGTTCGGCATGGATGCCATGAGTACGACCGATCATAATCGTATGCTTGTGTTCAGCGGCACGGCGTTTCAGCACAGCATGGAATTTTTCCAGATGACTCAGTAAAAGGTCGGCAGACTGTTTCATCATCACGCCCAAAGCGGTGTCCTTGACATCGCTGGAGGTCAGGCCTTTATGGATGTATTTGGAAGCATCGCCCACATATTCGGCCACATTTGTCAGAAAAGCAATGATGTCATGGTTGGTGACAGCTTCGATTTCTTTGATGCGTTCGATGCGGAAATCAGCTTTAGTCTGAATATCCTTCAATGCGTCATCAGGAACGATGCCCAGTTTGTTCATCGCCTCGCAGGCCAGAATTTCTACCTGCAGCATTGTTCGGAATTCGTTTTCCAAAGTCCAGATATGACCCATCTCGGGATGAGTATAACGTTCGATCATTTTTTTGTTTCCCCCCGTAAAATCGGTGTTTTTTGCAATAAGAATAGGAAGAAGGCCTGCTTGCGTTCTTCCTCTCTTATAAATAAACTTTTTTATCCTCTCATATCATAACATTTTCAGTTCTTCACTGCAAGACTACTGAACATTTTTTGCAAATTTATTTAAAACATTCGTAAAATAAACAACAGCGTGAAAACCTGTTATCACAGGCGTTCACGCTGTTTTTCTTTAAAGCGCTCCATTATTTATGACAAAAATAAAAATACCAGACCACACAAAATAATGATCAGTCCACTGATACCCATCAGAAAACGGTACCCCTGATCGCCGAAAAAATCATGCACCAGCGTATCAAAGGCAAACGGGCGCACCCGCCTGTGGTCAAATTCGCAGACCCAACGCCAGTTTAAAAGCGCGCCGATAAAAATCAGCAGGCCGCAGCCAATGATAGTAAACTGCCAATGCTTCTGCAAAAAAGCCATCAGCTGCTCCATCCATATTTCCACGCGCCGCCTCCTTCTCATCTGCTCACAGGTCTGAGTTTACTCCTTACGCTTACTGAGTCCCACAAATTTGGTATATTGTTTGTGGAAGAACAGATTGACCGTATCGACAGGGCCGTTACGGTGCTTAGCGATGATCAGTTCGGTAATATTTTTATTCTCCGTTTCCGGATTATAGTAATCTTCACGATATAAAAAGGCTACAATATCCGCATCCTGCTCCAAAGAACCAGACTCACGCAGGTCAGACAGCATCGGACGTTTGACCTGACGCGCTTCGACGCTGCGGCTCAGCTGCGATAAAGCAATGACCGGAACATCAAGCTCGCGGGCCAGCGCTTTCAACGAACGTGAGATCTCTGAAACCTCCTGCTGCCGGTCACCACTGTTGTTCTTTTTACCGCTGCCCTGCATCAGCTGCAAATAATCGACTACGATCAGATCAAGACCATGTTCGGCTTTCAGCCTGCGGGCGCGCGACCTCATATCCATGGCAGTGATACCTGCCGTATCATCGATATAGATATTGGCACTGGAAAGCGTATCTGCCGTATTGATGAGCATCGCCCAATCTTCATCACGCAGCTCGCCGATACGCAGCCTCTGCGAATCAATGTTGGCTTCGGCGCAGAGCATACGCTGTACAAGCTGCTCCTTGCTCATTTCCAGGCTGAAAAAAGCAACTGTTTTCGGAGGTCCGCCAACCTTTTTGGCAGCCCGGATCGCTACATTCTGTACCACATTGAGCGCAAAAGCAGTTTTACCCATGGAAGGACGGGCCGCAAGGATGATAAAATCACTGCCATGCAGGCCGGAGGTCAGATTATCAAGATCTTCAAAGCCTGTAGGCAGTCCGGTAAGACCATTCTTATTGCCCATCAGCGCTTCGATACTCTTAAAAGAATCAAGAACGATCTCATTGATCGGCGTAAAATCAGCTGTCTTCTTCCGGTTGGAAATCTCCAGAATCTTGCTTTCAGCACTGTCGATGATGTTTTTCACATCATCATTAGCCTCATAACCCATAGAAGCGATTTGCGTCGATACGGAAACCAGCTGACGCAGAATCGATTTTTCTTCGATAATGCTCGCATGATAGGTTACGTTAGCCGCAGTCGGCACAGCATTAGCCAGCGAAGTGACATAAGCGATACCGCCCACATCCTCCAGCTTGTTGTCACGCTTCAGAATCTCCGTCACCGTGATCATATCCACAGCTTCGTTCTTATTGTAAAGCTCCAGCATAGCGTTAAAAATGACGCGGTGCGCCTCACGGTAAAAATCAGTATCCCGCAGGATCTCCATGACCTTGGGGATAGCCTCTTTCTCGATCAGCATCGCGCCCAGCACTGACTGCTCGGCTTCTATATTTTGCGGTGGTACTCTGTCCTGCATAACCTTCCCTGTCTTTCGCTTATTCCGCTTCAACTACTACGGCAAATTCCGCAGCAATCTCAGGGTGCAGTTTAGCTACAGCTGTATAATTGCCTAAACCCTTAACAGGTGTTTTCAGTTCTATCTTCCGGCGGTCGATATCCAGCCCGGTCTGTTCGATCAATGCTTCCGCCACGTCCTTAGACGCAACCGAGCCGAACATTTTCCCATTATCACCGACACGTACCTTCAAGGTAACGGTCACTTTTTCGATCTGAGCTGCCAGAACGGTAGCTTCATCTTTTTTCTGCGCGGCACGGCGGGCAGCATTGGCCTGATCCTGCATAGCCTGATTTAAATTAGCCGCACTGGCTTCTTTCGCTAATTTGCGCGGCAGCAGATAGTTGCGGCCATAACCTTCGGCTGTTTCTACGATGTCGCCTTTTTTACCTAAACTTTTAATATCTTGCAGTAAGATCACTTTCATTGTTATCAATCTCCTCTAACTGTTTTTTTGCCAAAGAGATGATCTGCGGCATGATATCCACAGCCCTCTTATTGTCAAGCTGTACGCCGGCCACAGTCTGATGACCGCCGCCGCCCAGCTCTTCCATAATGATCTGTACGTTGACCGTACCGTCGCTGCGGGCACTGATGCCCAGCGAACCGTCAACATATTCCACGATAACGACGCTGACATAAATACCGCTGATAGCAACCATCGTGTCGGCAGTCTGAGCCGCTATGACTGATGATTTTGCTTCTTTGGGAGCCTGTTCGTAAACGGAAACGATCAGTCCCGGTTCCGGGCTTTCTGCTTCGGCAATCAGCCGCGAACGAATCTGGAAGGTTTCCATATCGTCCTTGAACAGCTGCCTTACCACAGTCGGGTCAGCCCCGCTGCGGCGCAGTAAAGCTGCCGCTTCAAAGGTGCGCTCACCGGTCTGTACGGCAAAATTTTTCGTATCGACAACAATGCCCGCATAAAGCGCGGTCGCTTCGCCTTTAGTAAATTCCAGACGGTCGTTAAAATAGCCTACAAGCTCCGTCACCAGTTCGCTGGTCGAGGAAGAAGAAGGCTCCATATATTGCAGCACCGTTTCTTTGATGGCGTCTTCCGCACGGCGATGATGGTCGATAATGATCCGTTTCGGGATCGCTTCCATAACCTCTTTGCTTGCGCACAGCATCGGCCGGTGATGGTCGACCAGAAACAGCAGGCTGCCGGGCGTAATATGGGCCATTGCCTCCGGTCCTTCCAGCATCAGTTCCAGGTACTGTTCATCATCCTGGATCAGCTTCAGTTCATCACGCTGCAGCATTTCCTTGATCTTATCCAGTGCGTCAGTTTCGCCGCTGACAACGATATAAGTTTCCTTCTGCAGTGACAGCGCCATTTTCGCTACACCGATAGCACTGCCGATCGAATCAAAGTCCTCCATCATATGCCCCATAACGAAAACCTTATCTGCGGCAATGATCTGTTCATGGATCGTATGCGCTACGATACGTGCGCGCACGCGTGTACTTTTAGCAGTTACGGTAGTCGTGCCGCCAAAGAACTGTGTCCCGCCGTCTACGGCTACGACCACCTGGTCGCCTCCGCGCCCCAGCGCCAGATCCAATGCTTTGACTGCGTTCTGGCTCAGTTCTTCCAGATTGTCGCCTTCGCAGGCAATACCAATGCTCACTGTCGGAGTGATCTTATTGCCGACATGGATCTCACGTACACTGTCTAAAACGGGGAATTTCTGCTCCATTAAATCACGCAGGACCGCCTGATTAAAACCAATCAGACACAATTCTTTATTAGAACGGCTGATAAAGCCGTTTTCTTCCTCGGCCCACTTGCTCAGTACTTCATTGACCTCGCCGCTGATATTGGCGCGGGTCGTTTCGCTCATACCCTTCATCACGTCTTCATAATTATCAAACCTGACGTAGGCCAGACACAGCTTCTCATTATCATATTTCTGGCGCAGCAGCTCAAAATCAGTCACGTCGCTCAGATAAACCATCAAGCCCGTACCTTTTTTCTCACCTTTTTCCGATGTCTGCACCCGGCAATGCTTCAAATTGTAGTAACGGTCCTCGATCTGGATCAGGCGTTCGCCGTCCTTCACGCTCAGCGTGTCGAACGCATTGGCCGGCAACGGCAAAACCTCTTCCGGACGTTTGCCCTCCAGATTTTTAGTGCCTACATATTTACTGAACAGCTCATTTTTCCACTGCAGCTTGCCATCTTTGGCAAAAACAGCCATCCCGATATCCAGATTCTGAACGGCGTGATGATTAGTACGCTCAATATTACGCACTACCGTATCCAGATAACTGTTAAAGCGTACTTCCTTACTACGCAGACTTTTTTTGTTGTAATAATACAGCAGGCCGATCAGCAGAATACATACCGGTATCCATAACGGTTCGTAAAAACCGATAATGAACGTCAGAAAAACGATCAATAGCAGCGGTATGATATCACTGCGCGAATCCCAAATTTTGTTAAACATATACTCGCCTCATCTCTATACGCGCTTGGAAGTCCTTTTCCCTCTGAGATTACGGAAATCAAATACCAGGTCAAACGCGCCCACAAACACAATAATCTGAGAAAATATCTGTACAAAAAACAACAGTGCCACAGATACAGTTCCCCACCATTTCGGCTTATTATTTTTTTCCAGCCACCAATAGATCAGAGCAATACCCTGCAATACAAAGAAAACACTGGTTATCACCTGCAGATTAACTGAGATATGATACATCAGGCTTTCCGGATACTGAACATAATAGGAAACCATCAGCAGCGAAATACCATAAGGCCACAGCATCCAGCCAGGTACGTTCCATTGCGTAAAAGGAGGAAACTCCTCAAAAGCCGCTCCCAGCTTACTCAAAATTTTACGTGCGGCCAGATAATTGACAAAGGCAATGATCGGAGCGCACAGAAAAAAAGCTCCCGGCATGATCAGCCGCATCATACGAAGCATCTCGGCATTGCTTTTAACAGCTGCGTCGATCTCGGTCTGGCTCATTCCCATGGACTGGTAATAGCCTACGCTCTCACGGGCAGCCTCTTCCAATGAAGTAAACATCATATCGACCGGCTGGATGCCCATGATATACAGCGCAATCAAAAAACTGGCACCGATAGAAATCAGGCAGGCCACCGAGCTGATCAGCATCAGCTTGAAAGGCTTATACCCGCGGCGCATACACTCGCCCAAGGTCAGCCCCACTAAACCAAAAGCAGCCAGCAGCGAAAAAGCATGCAGCGGGCTGATCAGAACTGCTACGGCAATATCAGCTACTATCAGCGTCATAACGCTCCAGCGCAGTCCGTTGCGCATACCGCAGATAGCGATAGGCAGGGGCCATAAAAAATTGATAAAGCTGCCAATGACCGGCACATACATGCTGATAATAGCAAAAACTATGGCGATAGCGGCCAAAATGCCCGCTTCTACCATGGCAGAAGTTTTACGAATCACTTAATTTCCTCCTTCGTAGCTATACATACATATATATAGCTAGGTATGTATATTCTACACCGAAAACGGCAAAAACGCAAAAAATAAGTGGCGCTGCCCAAAGCAGCGTCACCTTATAAAACGGTTTTATTTCCATTCAGTTTTAGCTTTTACCAGAACGCCATCGGCCTGAGGCACCAGCTCAACCAAATGTACTACATCGAACAGTGAACGATCCAGGACTTTTTTCTGCTGCAGCCTGCTTTGCTGCAGCCCAGCCGTAAAATCGACACTGATACTGCCCTGCTCATACTTGGTCGTAACACTATCCGCATCGATATCCACCCTGTCGATCACCAGATCTACGATAGCCATGATCAGCTTGCTCCCCATCAGCTCCACTACCAGCTGCGCAAAATCATTGTCTGCGACAGCAAAATCGACCAGCTTCAGCCTTGTAAAAGCAGATTCGGCATCGACATTAAACACCTCGACCTGCAGCAGCAGCTCCAAAGTGCCGTGCGTTGTATGCTGCAGCTCCAGCCGCAGCAGATCAGGCTCGGCATAAGCCAGAGACTGTAATGTAAATTCGCTGCCGGCCAGGCTTTGACGCACATAATCCACGATTTCATCATAAGGGACTACCAGACAGCCCTGGCTCAGCTGCTCCCATTTCTGCGCCGAGAACCACAGCTGCCCCTTATCTTTCAACGGCCGCAGTCTTTCACTGACCGTCGCGATTTTTTCTGATAAAACCGTTTCCGCCCGATCAGCATGTTTTTCTATTTTAGAAAACAAATTTCCTGATTTGTTTCGCAAAGCTTCCTTCAGCTCACGCAATTCAAAACGTTTGCTTTCATCGCCCAAAGGCGTGTCTTTGCAATCCATTTTTTCAAAATCTTCACTGTGCTTCATTCCCTCTTTACGGGCGCTTTCATAAACTTCCCGGAATTCAGCAATATCTTCGGGACGCCCGGCCTTAATCCAGGCATTAGCGGCCTTGCCTACAGCATAAGTCACCGATACACCTACCGGCACCTGGATCGGCGCTATTGGAATCAACGTTACCAGTGTCTGACCGACAAAAGTCGCCCCCAGTGAAGTCAAAAGTCCCAAAACAGCACTTTCTTCCAGCTTTACTCCGCGCAGCTCGCCCAGGCGCATAATCATATAGACCTCGTTAGCCATCAAAGCCATTGTTCCCACCAAAGGCGCAACTACAATCACACCGGCACGGGCTGCTCCCCAGCGGCAGATCTTTTCAGCTTCCCACTCTATATCGACAGGCTGTAATTCTTTTTCTTCGGTCATGGTATCACCTCTTTGCGATTGTTCCTGCTGTTATAATTCGCTTTTGCATCAACTTATCCTGCAATGTTACTAAAATATCACAAAGCCGCTATTTGTAAATTTTCATTAAAATATTATCCAATTATAATATTTTTTGATATCTGGATATATAAAAACAACCAACTTTACTGGATAGAATATCTATCAGGCTGCCCTCTGAATGGTTTTAGACAGTTTTTATAATCATCCGGCCCTTTAACCATTTATTTTTTATTGTTACTTATCAATTTCGACCCGTTCACCTAACAAACATCCATATTTTTCAAACAAATATCCAGCTTATATAATTAGGTTAAATAAACTCAGGCAGATATTTATTGCCGATTAAATCAAAAAACTATATTTTATTGAGGAGTGTTGTAAATGAAAATTCGTGTTTTAGTAGCTAAACCAGGCCTTGACGGACATGACCGCGGCGCCAAAGTCGTCGCCCGCGCCTTACGTGACGCAGGCTTTGAAGTTATTTATACCGGGATCAGGCTGACCCCGGAACAAATCGCTGAAGCAGCTCTGCAGGATGATGTCAAGGTCGTCGCCCTGAGCCTGCTTTCCGGAGCACATAACACCCTGTTCCCGAAAGTGGTCGAATTAATGCGGGCCAAAGGTTTAAAAGATGTACTGGTTATCGGCGGCGGCGTTATCCCTGATACTGATATTCCCGGTTTAAAAGCCGCCGGTGTAGCCGAAGTCTTTACTCCAGGTACTCCTACCAGTAATATCGTCGATTTTATCAACGCCAATACCCACTGACCGCAGCCGGTAAAACAGTTCTCTTAAATCACACTGGCTTTAACAGCCAACCATTCAGGAGGTGTTTCCCTTGTCAACCCAGGTAAAAATAGAAAAAATGCTGCAGAAAACAGCTGTAGTTTTAGCGGCAGGCGGGGAAAAACGTATCGCCAAACAGCACGCAGCCGGTAAAATGACAGCACGGGAAAGGATCGCCTCACTGCTGGACGAAAACTCCTTTGTTGAATTAGACCGTTTCGTCAAACACCGTTGTACTGATTTCGGCCAGTCCCAAAAGGCGCTGCCCGGCGAAGGAGTCACAACCGGCTATGGTACTGTTTCCGGCCGTCTGGTCTACGTTTTTGCCCAGGATTTTACAGTCGAAGGCGGTTCCTTAGGCGAAATGCACGCCGCAAAAATCGTCAAAGTCCAGCGCCTGGCTCTGAAAATGGGTGCACCGCTTGTCGGACTTAACGATTCCGGCGGAGCACGTATTCAGGAAGCTGTCGATGCCATGTCCGGCTATGGCAAGATTTTTTTCAATAATACTCTGGCCTCGGGAGTAATCCCGCAGATCTCGGCCATTATGGGACCTTCAGCCGGCGGCGCAGTCTACAGTCCGGCACTGACAGACTTTATTTATATGGTCAGAAACACCTCTAAAATGTTCATCACCGGCCCAGCAGTTGTTCAAGCCGTCACCGGCGAAGATGTGACCCAGGAACAATTAGGCGGCGCCATGACCCATAACGGTACTTCCGGCGTAGCGCATTTTGCCGCTGAAAATGATAGCGACTGTCTGCGGCAGATCCGTTATCTTCTCAGCTTTCTGCCTTCAAATAATCTGGAAGCGGCACCTGTCGTCGACACAGGAGATGCCCCACAGCGTATCGACGCCAGACTGAATACCCTGCTGCCGGACAATTCCAATCAGGCCTACGATATGAAAACCGTTATCACATCAATTGTTGACAACGGCGAATTTTATGAATCACAACAATACTGGGCTGCAAATATCATCACCTGTTTTGCCCGTATGGACGGACAGACTGTTGGGATCATTGCCAACCAGCCTAAAATCATGGCAGGCTGCCTTGATATCAACGCCTCTGATAAAGCGGCACGCTTTATCCGTTTCTGCGATGCCTTCAATATCCCCCTGCTGAATCTGGTAGATGTTCCCGGGTTCCTGCCGGGCTGTAATCAGGAATACGGCGGTATTATCCGCCACGGAGCCAAAATGCTGTATGCTTATTCCGAAGCTACTGTACCCAAGATCACAGTCATTACCCGTAAAGCCTATGGCGGTTCATACATCGCCATGTGCTCACAGGACCTCCGTGCCGATCAGGTCATAGCCTGGCCAACTGCGGAGGTAGCAGTAATGGGTCCTGCCGGTGCAGCTAATATCATTTTCAAAAACGACCCTGATGTAAAAGCCAAAACTGAGGAATACATTGACAACTTTGCCACACCATATCAGGCTGCGATGCGAGGTATGGTCGATCTGGTCATCGAACCGCAGAGCACCCGTCCCACTGTCATCAACGCCCTGCAAATGCTGCAGAGCAAACGCGAGACCCGCCCTGCGAAACGTCACGGAAATATTCCTTTATAGTCAGCTGTACATCCTTTGAAAATAAAATAGCTTCGTTTGCAAACCGCAAAATAATGTCCTTTAACAGGTAACCTCATACACCTTTAAGCGGCACATTATCTTTGCGGTATTTTTTACCCATAAATTGTCCTGCTGTACTGTCTGTTGCCAGCTTCAGCAAGACTGTTATTTTCTGGAGAGAAGGAGTTGATAATCATGACCCCGGACGTACAATTTTTATTACTGCTTGCTGTTATTGCTTTACTTTTCATTACCGAACTGATCCCGCTTGCCGTCACATCGATCGGCGGCGCTGTTGCCTGCGGCCTCTTAGGCTTCATCACACCCAAAGCCGTCTTTTCCGGCCTTTCCAATTCTTCAGTACTCCTATTTGCCGGCATGTTCGTCGTCGGTGCAGCAATGTTCCATACCGGGCTGGCGCAGAACATCGGGAAAAAAGTAGTCTCGGTATTCGGGACCAGCGAAAAAAGCCTGATGCTGGGTATCATGATCATCGGCGCTGTCCTGTCAGGTTTTTTGTCTAATACCGGCACGACGGCCTGCCTGATGCCTGTTGTACTGGGCATCTGCTCCGCTGCCAGGCTTCCGGCTTCCAGGCAGCTGCTGCCGCTGGCATTCGGCATCGCTTTCGGAGGCATCTTCACTATTATCGGCACACCGCCGAACCTGATCGCTTCCAACGCTTTAGTCGCAGCAGGCTTCAGGCCTTTTGGATTTTTTGAATTTGCCTGGGTCGGTATTCCTATCGCTATCGCCGGCACCCTGTACATGATGTTCATCGGCTACCGTTTTCTTCCTAAAGTCAATGCGGCCGCCGATATAGAAATCGAACAGGAATTTGACGTCAGTAATGACAATCCTCAAAAACAGCTTATTTCCGGTCTGATCCTTTTAGGCGTAGTCATCGTTATGGCTTTGAACCTGAAATTCATTACCCTGGAAATGGCGGCTGTTATCGGCGCGCTCATCGCCGTATTGACCGGCTGCCTGACTGAAAAGCAAGCTTATGCCAGCATCGACTGGGTTTCAATCTTCCTGTTCGCCGGTATGATCTCCGTTTCATCCGCCATGGATAAAACCGGTGCCGGCAAACTGCTGGCTAAATTCTGCGTCGATCTGCTCGGCGGCACGCCTTCACCCTTATTCGTAGCCGCATTGTTATTTTTAGTATCCAGCTTTTTGACACAATTTATGTCCAACACAGCAACAGCAACATTACTCTGCCCCATCGGAGTTGCTATTGCCCAACAGATAGGTGCTTCACCTCACGCCGTCGTCATGTCGATCACCATCGGCATCGCCTGCGCCTATGCCACTCCTGTCGGTACACCGCCTAACACACTGGTTTTAGGACCTGGCGGCTATCGTTTCATGGATTATGTTAAAGTTGGCACTCCTTTGATTTTCGTAAGTTTTATCGTTTCCATGATCGTTATCCCTATCGTCTGGCCTTTCTTTAAATAAACTTTCACAGCACCTGTTCAGCAGCAGGTGCTGTTTATTTTATAGCAAACCTTTTTTTGTCTCCCGCTCCGTGATACAATAATAAAAAAGTCTGAAAGGAGCGGTCGGTTTATGGCAAAAGCCGTCTGCGGGCGCTTTGCCCCTACGCCCAGCGGCAGAATGCACCTCGGCAATGTTTTCTGCGCCCTGCTGGCCTGGCTGTCAGCAAAAAAACAGGGCGGAACCATCACACTGCGTATCGAAGACCTTGACAAGCCCCGCTGCCCTGCCGGCAGCGACATGCTTTTAGAAGATGATCTGCACTGGCTGGGCCTGGAATGGGATACCGGAGGCAGCGCCGGCGGAAAAGATGCACCCTATTATCAAAGCCGCCGTTTTGACATCTATGCCGCCTATTTTGCACAGCTGCAAAAACTGGGACTGACTTACCCCTGCTTTTGCAACCGGGCTGAGCTGCACGCCGCCCAGGCACCGCATCTAAGTGACGGACGCATTCTATACGCCGGTACCTGCCGCCATTTGACAGCCGAACAGACTGCTGCCAAAGCCCGCACCAAAGACCCGGCACAGCGGCTGCGGCTTCCTGATACTGCTGTCAGCTTTATCGACGGACATTATGGTCCGTATACGCAGAACCTGGCTGCTGAATGCGGCGATATCATCCTGCGGCGCAGCGACGGTGTTTACGCCTATCAACTGGCAGTGGTCGTCGACGATGCCCTGATGGGCATCACGGAAATTGTCCGCGGCTGCGACCTGCTCAGTTCCACACCGCAGCAGCTTTATCTGTACCAGCTGCTGGGCTTTACCCCACCGGCTTTCATTCATGTACCACTGCTGATGGCTGCAGATGGCAGACGTCTTTCCAAACGCAACCGTGATCTGGATCTTGGCTTTCTCCGTCAGCATTTTGTCAGTCCTCAGCCGCTCATCGGCCTCCTTGCCTTCCTGGCCGGACTGCTGCCGGCACCTGAACCAGTCAGTGCCAAAGAACTGCTTCCGTTGTTCAGCTGGCAGAAAGTGCCCCATAACAATATCATCGTCAGTGAAAAGCTTTTAAATTTATTTAAACTATAAAGGAGCAACGCTATGCTTTATGTAGTTCTCGCAACCTTTGCCGCCGGTATGGCGACAGAATATTTTTTAGGCAACCGCTGGATAGGTTTTTTCGCAGTCGGCGTACCGGCTTGCCTGTATTTTTTCTATCTGGATTATCAAAAACGTGCGGCCGCAAAAAAAGAAGAAGAAGAAAAGCGTGCCAAACGTAAAGAACGTAAACAACAGCATAAATGATAAAAAGAACGCATTGGATAATGCGTTCTTTTTATTTATCACTGTTATTATTAAATATTATCCGCAGAGCGTTTTCCGTCGCCAGGCAGGAACCAAGCTCACTGCTGCCATCCTCCAGTGTGCCGTGGTAATCGCTGCCGCCGGTAAGAAATAAACCGTATTGAACAGCCATCTGTCTGATAGCTTCTTTATCAGCCTCTGTATTTTTACGGTGTTCCAGCTCAATACCCTTTAAGCCATACCCGACCAGTTCAGGCACAAGCTCAAGATTTTGCTGCTGCCCCGGATGGGCCAATACTGCCAATCCTCCGGCTTCTGTAATCACACGCACGGCAGCGGCAGCATCCAGGTACTCAATATCGAAATCACAATAACCGCCATTTTTAAATGTTTCATGATAAAAAGTGCCAAACATTTCTTCTACCTGCTCCGTCGCCACCAAATATTCCATAAGATGCTGTTTGTAAATAACGTGTCCGGCCCGTTTCACAAAATTCTGAGGACGGATACGAAAACCATGCTCTGCCAGAAGTGCGATCTGACGCAGGCTATTAGCCTGCCTGCGTTCCAGCAGCGGACGGCAGAAGGCCGTCACTGATCTCGTGTCACGCATGGCATAACCTAAAATATGCGCCTTCCGCTGCTTTTGAAAATCATAGGCCGAAATCTCGATTCCAGGCATCACCTTCAAAGCAGTGACCGGCGGAATATCACCGCAGCGCGGCACCCGGTCATGGTCGGTAATGGCGATATGGGTCAGCCCCTTGCTCACCGCCTGCTGGATCAATTCAATCACCGTAGCGCTGCCGTCAGAATATGCAGAATGTAAGTGCAGATCACCGCGCATCAGGCAAAACTCCCTTCGGACATATTGAAGACCTTATCACAAACGCCTTCCATAAATTCCAGATCATGAAAAATTCCCAGCATACTGGTCTTTTCTTCTTTTAACTGCTGCAGAATATCCTTTACTAAAACTTTAGTCTTATTATCCAGAGACGCCGTTGGTTCGTCCAGCAGCATCAGCCGCGGCCGTTTGACCATAGCGTGCGCCAGATTCAAACGCAGCCTTTCACCTCCGGAAAAGGTCTGCGGATAAATATCCCACAATTCCTCCTGCAAACGAAAATAATCCAGCATTTCCTTAGCACGGCGCTCGGCCTCGCCAGCGGCGACGCCGATCTCCAGCAGTGCCGACATAACATGCTCTTTTGCCGTTGTACGCGGCATCACATTCAGAAACTGAGCCACATAACCGATTTCATAGCGGCGCAGCTGCAGCATCTGCCGCTCGTCGGCCTGAGCCAAATCAATAGGCCCAAAAGCCTGACTGTTATAAACGATCGTACCCTGCAGCGGCAGATAGGTACGGTTGATACATTTAAGAATGCTCGACTTACCGGCACCGGAACGCCCCACTATACCGATAAATTCACCCTCATGCAGCGTGAAACCGATATCGCGGCAGCTCTTGATAGTTTTGCCCAAATTATGCAGATAAAAATTTTTCGTCAGCCCTTCAATGGCAAGTATCTCCATAACTCCTCCTAAACCCTGTATTCCAACTGTGAAATAACCTTGCCGTCAACCAAAGCGTGAGTAATAACAGGATAACCGTCTAAAATCTTGATAATCAGCAGATCGGCCTTTTTTCCCACCGCCAACGAGCCATAATCGTTATCGATACACATCGCTCTGGCCGGATTCAGCGTCAGCTTATTGACGATTTCCGGCAGCGGCACGCCGTGCTGCTTATGCATAATGAAAATACTGTGCAGCATTGCCGCAGGATAATAGTCGGAGCAGAGAATATCGGCGCAGCCTTCCTTGACCGCTTCTGCCGCAGACAGATTGCCGGTATGTGAACCGCCCAGCAGAATATTAGGGGCTCCGACCACTGTAGCCAAACCTAACTGCTGTGCCTGCCTGGCAACGTCGATCGTAATTGGAAATTCACTGATAGCAACGCCCAGCTCCTTATTTACCTGCAGCTTGGCAGCAGTATCGTCATCATGTGACGCTGCGGGGATTCCGTTAGCCCTGGCCAGTTCCGCCAGCTCATGCAGCTGTTCAAAGCTCAGGGTCCGTTTGTTTTTATGATGTTCCAGCACGCCCTCAAAACCCAGCGTTGTTACAGTTTCGCCATGATAAGCGGTAATAGTTTTGCGGTAAGTCTCGATATTGCGGTACTGCCCCTGCCCGGGCGTATGGTCCATAAACGATATCTCATGCACTGTTTTTTCCCGCAGCATTTTGCTGACGATATCAAACGCTTCCAGATTATCGATCTCGATCCGCAAATGCAGACGATGATGAATAAGGTGATGACGCTCGTGGATATTATTGATCAGCTCAGCCAGCTTCAGCACATTTTTCTTATAGCGCAGCTCCGAAGCCCCAAAATAATCGTCCTGGTAGAGTGATATCGAATGGTAGATCGTTGTGATCCCCTGATTGATCAACTGCCGCTCGATCTCCTTCAGTCCCATCTCGAAATCCATCACGCTGGTAGGACGCGGCTGAATGATCTGTTCGATCTTGTCAGAATGAGTATCGATAAAACCGGGGCAGACATACCTTCCGTGCGCATCGATTTTTTCATCATATTGCCCCAGATCGATAACGTCCTCTGCAAGAATATCAATAATACGGTCATTTTCCAACACCAGCACTTTATTTTCCAACACCTCGGCAGGTGTGATCAGTTTACCATTATAAATAGCTGTTTTCATAGTCATCCTTTCCCGCGGCAGCGCCGCTGTTAGAGCAATGAGTGTACCAGCTGCTGTGTATAAGCATGCTGCGGATCCTCTAAAATCTGATCGGTAAGACCGCTTTCCACTACCTGGCCATCCAGCATGACCATCGTCCTGTCTGCCAGCATCCTGATCACTGCCAGATCATGCGAAACCAGAATGATCGAAATATTATAACGGCTGCGTATTTTCCTGATCAGGTCTAAAACCTTGGCCTGTACCGAAAGATCCAGCCCGGTGGTGACCTCATCCAAAAGCAGCAGCCCCGGATTATTGGCCAGCGCCTTGGAGATCTGTACCCGCTGCTGCATACCGCCCGAAAAATTTCTGGGCGGTTCCGCACGCCTGGAAGTCAGTATCTCCACCGCTTCCAAAAGCTCCACTGTTCTGCCGTCCATAAAAGCTACATTACGGTTGCCGGCGGCAATGATCTTTTCAGCAACATTGGCAGCAGATGAATAATCCATACGCAGACCCAGCAGAGGATTCTGATAAACCATCCCCATCAGATGATTTTTGATATACCGGCGCTGCTGTGAACTGGCGCCGAAAATATTGACCTTTCCATCCTGATACTGCTTCAGAAAGGCACTTCCTCCTGTTACTTCATGATCGAAATACAGACTTTTCATCACGCTGGATTTTCCTGAGCCTGATTCACCGACAATGCCTAATACTTCTCCGGGATAAACGTCAAAGGATACATTGCGTACAGCCCAGACAGTACCGCAGCGGGGACAGCGGTTCTTTTCCAACGGCTGCCGTCTGCGGCAGCACTCGCAGCCGTTGCCATAACGCAGCAGCAGATCGCGCACCTGTAAAACGGCCTCTTCTTTATTCATCATATCTGCCGCCCCTTTCCGCGCACAGCATCCTGCTCTTTTACATATTCACGAAATTTCTCAGATTCTTTGACTCTGGAAGTGGTTTCCATTTCACAGCACCCCGCCAGCACCGTGATCTTCTCCCTCAGCAGCGGCTGCAGGCAACAGGGCAGATGCTCAGCGTGATAACGATGCAGCGCTACACATTCGCGGCACTTCCCGTGCCATTCGCAGCGGCTGTAAGGACAACTGCAGTCCAGCACCTCCTGGCTCTCCAGCAAGGCCCTGTTTTTTAATGTATCTTCATAATATTCCTCTTTAGTACGCATCAGCAGTCCGCCTCCTTGCGCAGCCTTCGTTTAGAGCAGTAACCTGTATCCGAGCACTGATAGCTGACAGCCCCTGTCTCTCTGTCGATAAGCTCGTCAAAATAAACATTTTCCGCTCCACATAAACGGCAGCGGCGGCCTTCCATATGTTCGATCTCAAAAGGCACATCGTCAAACGCCAGCGACACGACCTTTGTATGAGGCGGGATCGCATAAATTTTCTTCTCGCGCCCTGCTCCGAATAAATACAGACATTCCGACTCATGCAGTCCGGGATTGTCATATTTCGGGATCGGACTGGGGTTCATAACATATCTGTCCTCAACAGTAACCGGATATTCCGTAGCAATCGTGACCTTGCCATATTTCATAATGCTTTCATAAAGCTGCAGCCAGATGCCCGTATAATCCGCTTCTGCATGCATCAGCTTCGTTGCTTCCTCGCTTGGTTCTATCACCCGCAGCGGTTCCGGCAAAGGCACCTGAAAAACCAGCAGCTGGTCATTACGCAGCGGTTCCTCGGGTATACGATGACGCGTCTGGATCAGGGTTGCTTCCGTACTGTCTGTAGTAGTCGCCACATCGCTGCACAAATTGATAAATTTCTTGATATTGACAGCGTTGACACTATCGTCGCTGCCCTGATCGATAACCTTCAAAACATCACGCGGGCCGATCAGCGACAAAGTGAGCTGAATGCCTCCCGTCCCCCAGCCGCGCCCTATCGGAAGTTCGCGCGAGCCGAACGGCACCTGATAACCGGGTACAGCCACCGCCTTTAAAATACTGCGCCTGATTTCCCGTTTAGAACCTTCGTCCAGGAAAGCAAAATTATATTCAGGATTCATGCTCCGGCTCCTTTCTGGTCTTGCGTACGCTGTCCAGCTTAGACTGGAAGGTAACGTAATGCGGCAGCTTCAAATGAGAAATAAAGCCGTTCATCTCCAGCGAATCACCATGCAGCAGTGCAAATTCTTCATCCTGCGCAGGAGCAGGCCCTTCTGTTTCCAACGATGCGTCCAGCACCGCCATCGAGATCGCCTTATTTTCGTTCCGCCCCAAAACTGCGCCGTAGCCTACTGCCAATTTCAGTTTCTTATCGTCATCCTCAGGAATAAAGCCCTCTACTTCCGTCAGCAAAATTTCACCGATGCAGATACTTTCCGTCTCGTCAAACAAATATGGTACTTCCAGCTCCACATAGCCGCAGCGCAGTTCACCTACAGTTGGATGTACGGCGCCATAACCACGGATCGAACTATACGCCAGTCCGCCGATAAAGCCCCCGTCAGCCCGGGTCAGAGTCTGCAGACGTGCGCTTCTGTCAGCAGGGAATTCCAGAACATTCTTCGTTACATCCACAGGTTCCATATCATCGATCTCACAGCTGTCGATCAATCCCTCTGCCTTCAGGTACTCCGAAACCCTCGGCAGCTTTACTATCGGTACAGGCTTCGCCTCTTTAAGGCAGCACTGACGCCGGGCGCATAATTCCACTGCCGACGGCTGTTTAAATTCAATCAATCGATGTGTATAATCATAGGTCGCTCCCAGGATCTGTCCGCCCTGGATATCCTTAAAGGCTGCCGAGATCCTGCGGACAGCGCGCATCTCTGTTCCGCTGGCCGGCAGGGTATAATAATTGCGGCTCAAAGTCGAACGATAAGCCCGCAGCAAAAACACTGCTTCTTCGATACTGCCTTCCGCCTGTTTCAAAGCCAGTGCCGCATAAGCCGGCGCATATAAGCCAGACTCGCTCATTACCCGGTCCACTAAAAGGCCCAGCTTTTTTTCTATCGCTTCTACTTCCAGCTCTTTAAAAGTACTGCCGCGCATACAATGCAGCAGCCTGATGCTTTCCTCTATTGCTTCCTGACCGCCGGAAACTGCCACATAAGCCATCTGTTCACCTGCTTTCTATTCTTGTTTTACGTGGTATACCCATCAGGCAGCCCCGCTGATCCAGCACAAAAAAATCAAGGCCCAGCGGATACTCATATTCCTGCTCATCACGTTTCCCCAAAGCCGCCTGCAGTTCCGGGCACATAATGATTTCCTGGACAGCCTTGATCCCGGGCCCGCTGATCCGCTGCAGCTTGCCTGCCTGCAGATCCGCTGTGCACAAAATGACAGTCGCGCTTTTATGAGGATCGCGCAGTGTACCGCACTTAGCAGCCTGTACTGCTTCCTGCCAATCCGCATTCTCCGTCACAAAGATATAATCCGCTTTACTCACAGCAGCTGTTTTAGCCAGGGTCAGCTCAGTAATTTTCTCTGCCAGCGCAGGAGAACCGCAGACTGCAAAACTGACCTCATTGTCCAAAAGCACTGCCGCCACAGTCAGCGGCATGGCATAAGCTCCACCCAGTTTCCGGGCCAGAGGTCCCAGCTCAACTATGCGTCCCGGATTGCTCAGCGCTTCCAGCAGCAGACGAAAAGCAGCCTGAGTGTCATATACAAAATCAAATTCATAAGCTTTCTGCATCATCTTTACTCCTGATCCATAGTCTGAAAATCAACCATCGTTTTGGCATACAATCCGTTTTCCAGTTCCTGTTCCCGCTGCTGCCGCATAGACAGCCGCTGCAGCACTGTCTTCAGTTCATCCAGTTCGCTGACCTGCCTGTTAAAAGCAGCATCGATCACCGCCATAGAGCTGACTTTGTCAAAATCATCACCCAGCACAACAGCTGTCCCTTTAGTGCCGCCCAGTTCTACAACTGTATCGCACACCAGCGCCTCACCCAGATAAAACAGGCTGTTTTTTACCGGCTCACGCAGCTTGATCATCGCCAGTGTTTTAGCAGGCGCCTTCACAACGCTGACACCATATTTTTCAGCCAGCGGCTGAGCCAGCTCACGCAGCATACTGCCATCGGCGGCCGCCATAATCCGGAACAACTCTTTTTTCTCCATAACATCACCCTTTATCTGTCAGATATAGTTTTTCTTGATTGTTGTAAAAACCAGCTCCACGCAATAGGCAAATACAAAAACCAGTACGATCGCCAGCCCTGCGGCCCCAAACTGATAGCCCTGGATATTATTCGCAATCGCAAAGCCGATTCCGCCGGCACCGATCATCCCCAGGATCGCTGATTCAGAAAAATTTATTTCAAAACGCAGACCAGTCCAGGCCATGATCTGCGAAGCTGCCGCAGGCAGTATCGCCGACAAAAAAATATGCAGCTTACTGGCTCCTGTTGCCTCAAGCGCCTCGATCACTTCCTCAGGCACATCTTCAAAGCTTTGCGTAAAAGCCCTGGCAAAAAAAGCTGTGGCATGCACACACAGTCCTACGATGCCCGCAGCAGGCCCCAACCCCAGACAGACCAGCGCCAGCAATACCCAAACCGGTGTCGGTACGGCACGCAGAAACGTAAAGAACGCGCTCAGAGCATACGTCACAAATTTATTTTTCATCAGGTTACGGGCACCAAAGGCAGCTAATAACAATCCCAGCAGAACGCTGTAAATAGTTGCCAGCACAGTTATTGCCACCGTCTGGGAAAAGGCCTCCAGCGTCAGCCCAAAATCGTGAAAATCCAGCAGCGCCAGCAAACCAAAGGTCTTCCCCAGATCAGGCAGCCTGGAAATAAGCTTCAGCCAATCCAACTGCAGATAATATAACGCCACTATCGAAACGACTGTTACAGCTGATAAAAACCAGCGCAGCTCACTATCCTGCCCGCTGCGGGCAACACGGATCCTGCCGTTACTGAACTCAAGACACTGCACCCTCGCCTGTACAAAAGTCTGCTCCATTTTATGTCAACACCTTTCTTCGCAGATAATTAGTTAAAAATTCCACCATAATGACCATCGCCGCAATAACCAGAATAATTCCTGCCGCGCCGGCATAATTAAACGACTTGATATAGGAAAACAGCACCAGCCCGATCCCCCCGCCGCCTACCATTCCCACAATAGTCGACGCGCGTATATTAAGTTCGATGCAGTATAGGAACCAGGCGATAAACTGTGTCAGGCAGGTCGGTACGATACCCTGACAGACCTTCTGCCAAAACGTACCGCCGCAGGCCGTCAGCCCTTCCATTGCATCACAGGATACCTCGTCGATCACTTCAATAAACGCTCTTGTCATAAAGGCAAAGGTCGAAATCAGCAAAGCAATAAAACCAACCCCGGTACCAATACCCAGTGACGAAAAAAGAATAAAAGCCCAGACCAGTGTCGGGATATTCCTCAGAAAAGTGGCAAACCCCCGGATCGTTCTGGCCAGTCCCTTCCATGGTGATAAAGAAGTGCTGCCGAACACAGCGAAAAGAAAAGCAAACACTGCCGCAACGAAGCTGGACGAAACCGCCAACGCAAAAGTTACCAGAATCGATTCTACTACTACCGGCGAAGCATTGAAGCGTGGCGGCAGGAAATCCTGAAACAGAAATTTCCAGAATTCTCCCTGTTCCCAAAGCACCTCCAGCGGATTAAAACGGGAAATATAAGTCGCCAGGCAGAACAAAACCAGCACGACCACTAAAAACCAGGTATAAACCTGTTTTTCACGGGGATTCATTATACTTATTTTTTCAGGCATAATTTTCACCCTGCTTAATGATCAGATTTTCCATCGAAGTATTATAAATTTTCTCTATCACTGCATTATTCAGCTGCTGCGGGGTTCCGTCAAAAATCATTTCTCCTTTTGCCAGACCGATGATGCGCGTAGCATAACGCATGGCCACATCCAGCTGATGCAGATTGACGATACAGGCAATATTACGGCGCTGCGTCATCTGATAGATCAGATCCATGATGATTTTAGACGCATTAGGGTCCAGTGAAGCGATCGGTTCGTCACAAAGAAGCAGCTTCGGTTCCTGCATAATCGCCCTGGCAATGCCTACGCGCTGTTTCTGACCGCCCGACAGATCACTGGCACGGTTATATAAACGATCGCCCATCTCGATTTCCTGCAGCAAGTCAATCGCCTTACGTTTATCCTCTTCCGTATAATTACCCAGCATCCCGTCCAACGCCGACATATAACCCAAGCGCCCATGCAGCACGTTCTGCATTACCGACAGCCGCTGCACAAGATTATAATGCTGAAAGATCATCCCGACTTTACGCCGCAGCAGCCGCAGCTTTTTGCCGGACGCACCGGTAACTTCCTCGCCGTCGATGTATACATGACCTCCGCTGGGGACTACCAGCTGATTGACCGTTCTCAGCAGAGTGGACTTGCCCGATCCGGAAGGACCTATAACAGCGACAAATTCTCCGGCTCTGACCTCAAGACTGATATCATGCAAAGCGCGGACCTGATTGCCATAAACTTTCTCGATATGCTCCATTTTTAAAACCGTGCTCATGCTTCCTCCTATAAAAAAGGCCGGACAGCGCCGGCCTCTGCTCCAACTTATTTACTGCTGCTCAGGGCTTTGTTCAGATCAATGATACCTTTGTAATCTTCAATACTGCATTCTACGAAACGCTTATCCTCTGCACCCATTACCCCTTTGTAGTAAGCGGCATTGTCATAGCTCAGGATAAAGTTTTTTACCTTTTCCTTCACTTCTGCCGGCAGCTCCCTGCGCAGAGCCATCGGTTCGGACGGGATCGGATCAGAAGCAAAAATAATTTTAACGTCATCTTTGCTGACACGTCCCGCATTGATCTCAGCCGCCAGAATTGCATCAGAGATAGGAGCTACCTGCACATCACCCTTGACTACAGCCGCTAGACCTGCTTGATGCTTGCCGGAAAAGCTGACTGCCTGGAAAAATTTGCCATTAGTATGCAGATCATCCATCGAAAGCTTCTCACCGGGAAACGCTTTCATAATCGCCGCTGAAGGGATCAGATTGCCGGAAGTGGAATTCGGGTCAACGAACGCCATCGTTTTCCCTTTGATGTCCTGGATCCTATTGATATCAGTATTCTTGCTGCTCGTAACCAGAACAGACTTATAAGTCGCGTTCTTTTTATCTTTATCCTTGGCAATCATCCCGATCGGTTCTGCACCTGCACGTTCATAAGCCAGGCAGAAGCTTAACGGTCCAAAATAAGCCATATCGGCTTTACCTGTACGCATAGCCTCAATCACCGCATTATAATCGTTAGATACCAGCTCTGTGACCTCCATTCCCAAAACCTTGCTCAAATCGCCCGCCATACCTTTTCTGGCATCGGCATTTTTATCTGTCGATTCATTCGGCAGATAAGTGATCACAAATTTCTTTTGCTCAGACTGACCGCCGCAGCCGCTGAACAGCAAACAGCTCATTACTGCCAGCATCAGCAGGGCGCAGACCTTGAATAATTTTCTTGATTTCATTTCCTTCTCTCCTTTTTCACAAGTACTGAAATTTTGCTTGCATCTGGAAACACTGTCCTCATAACAAAGCTTTCTTTGCTTTGAATTAAGAAGGCTTTAAGTTCTTGTAAAGAATTTCGCCTTTCTTTAAAGGTTTGTTAAAGCATGACCCTTAAAATACCCGTGCAAATAAAAAAAGTCCGCAGGCTGACATACATCAGCCTGCGGACTTGCACTTTTTAAATTGTTTTAAGCTGTTAGATCTTTACATCAATCTGGGCCGATACGCCCACACCCTGCACGCGGTTGATACCGCTGATAGCGACCTTATCGACCGGGATCAGCGCTTTCGCACGGAAGCTTTTAAAGAAGGAAGCCTCCAGCTGCAAAGCAGCCTGACATTTATCTACCTGCTCCTTCGGTCCCGATACCTGAGCAGCGCCGGCATAACTTCCGTCACCCACGGTAATGATCGGCACTACCTTGGTAGCGTAATCGCTGGAGATAGGATATTTTGCCGTCAAAGTATTGATAGCGCTGTTCAGCTGGTCGGCAAACTGGCTGACCAATAACGATACAGCGCCGCCTTTAACTACGGTACCCAAAATACCGGCCTGCGCCGGAGCCGTTCCCTGTCCCAGTAAAAATCCGCAGACCAGTGCCGCGGCGATCCATTTTTTCCCCTGCATAATATTACCTCCTCTGCCTGAATCATTTCAGATTTATCGTTTCAATTCGACATCAACAAACAAAACTCTTGCTTTTTTGCAAATTGTTCACCAAGAAATCACAAAATATTTCTCCTTCCGATAATTTTATGAAACTTCTGCATTTTACAAACTGCCTGTTTTGCGATACGATAGGTTTAAGAAAATTTTACAGCGGCAGCATTTGCCGCAGCAAAGGAGCTGTTATTATGGAACAGTTTAAATATTACGCACCTACAAAAATACTTTTCGGTAAAAATACCGAAGCCGAGGTTGGTGAACTCTGCAAAACACAAGGAGCAAGCAAGGTCCTGGTACACTTCGGCGGCAGCAGTGCCAAAAAATCCGGTCTGCTTGATCGTGTCTGCGGCGCACTGCAGGAAGCAGGACTGCACTATGTGACCCTGGGCGGCGTTGTGCCCAATCCTCGTTTAAGCAAGGTTTATGAAGGTATTGAAATCTGCAGGCGGGAAAAAGTTGATTTTATTCTCGCTGTAGGCGGCGGCAGCGTCATCGACAGTGCCAAAGCCATTGGTTATGGGATCACCAATCCCGGCGACGTCTGGGACTACTACAGCGGCAAAGCGCCGCAGGCCTGCGCCCCTATCGGCGCCGTCCTTACCATTGCCGCGGCCGGCAGTGAAATGAGCAATGCGTCAGTCATTACCAATGAAGACGGCTGGCTGAAACGCGGACTGCAGTCGCCCTATGCCTACTGTAAATTTGCCGTTTTAAATCCCGAGCTGACCTGCACTCTGCCGCCCTACCAAACAGCCAGCGGCTGTACTGACATCATCGTCCATACTTTAGAACGTTACTTTACCAAACCCGGCGTCACCTCCCTGGCCCTCACTGACGGCATGGCCGAAGCTCTGCTGCGCAACGTCATGCGTAATGCCCGACTGGCTTTACAGAAGCCTGCCGACTATGATGTCCGCGCCGAGATCATGTGGGCAGGCACGCTTTCCCATAATGACATCACCGGCGACCGCAGTCAGGGCGACTGGGCTTCCCACCAGCTGGAGCATGAATTGGGCGGTATGTTCGATATTGCTCACGGCGCAGGCCTTGCAGCGATCTGGGGCAGCTGGGCCCGCTATGTGCTCAAACAAAACCCCTGCCGTTTCGCACAACTGGCAGTCAACGTACTGAATGTTCCCTACAGCTTCGGCAATGACGAAAAAACAGCGCTTGAAGGAATCGCCGCCATGGAAGACTTTTTCCGTTCCATTGGTATGCCTACCTCGATCAGCGACATGGAAATCGAACTCACCGACACCCAAATCAAAGAGCTGGCACACAAATGCAGCTTTATGGGCAGAAGAACGATCGGCGGCTTCGTCATCCTGAACGCTGCCGATATGGAAAACATTTACCGGATGGCCAGATAAAACAGTATAAAAAACACAAAGACGCGTCTGCCAAAAGGCAGGCACGTCTTTTTTACTGCGCCCTAACGCATATTATTTACTTTTGAATCAGTTTCCTACGCCGGCGCCGTAATTATCAGCCTTTGATATCGCCGGCCTCTGCCACCATCAGCTGATCGACAAACTGCATCCTGACCGGTACTAAAAGCTTCTGTCCCGGTTTCAGGTTCGTATTCGCCAGCGCATTGGTTTCGCAGATACGGTAAATGACTTCGCGTACATCTTCGTCCTGATCGGCCCAGCGGTCAGCGATAGCCCACATGGTATCGCCTGTATGTACAGTGATCTGTTCGTAATGATAAACAGTATCATCCTGTAAAAAATTATAGCCTGTATATAAAATAGTGGTCATCAGCATTAATACAAACAACTTCTTCATAACTCCACGACCTTTCAAAACATCTGTTCGTTAAACATATAATAAACCGAACTGTTTTGTTTGTCAAGAGTTTTTCTAAAAATTTGTTCGTATTTTAGAGTTTTAAGGCGAACGTTTCTGCAATCAGGCGAACAGATCTAACCACGCAGCACCCACATATAAAACGGCGTCGTTATTACTGCCAGCAGTGTACTGACCACCGTCAGCATCGCCGCATACTTGTAATCGCCGCCATAAACCTTAGCTACAATAGAAGTGTTCGTCATCGCCGGCATAGCCGCCTGCATAACAAATACATCGCTCATCAATTTCGGCAGCGCAAAAAACGGCAGACAGACCATAACGCACAGCGGACAGATCACAAACCTTCCCACCATTGCCGCCGTCAGCTCTCTGTCAAATTTGATCTCGCTCCAGGACGCTTTACTGATCGCGATACCGATAAACAGCATGGCCAGCGGCGTCGTCATTCCGCCCAGATAACGAAAAGAAGCTTCGATCGGCATCGGCAGACGCCAATCAAGCATTACTAAAATAATTCCTGCCAAAAAACCTAACAGCGGCGGGTTCAGAACCACTTTCAGAGTCTTTCTGCTGAGCCACGGTGCCGCCACACCGGCATCAGACGCCATATCGTGCACTGCTACGACCCAGAACATCGTAGTATTGACCATATAATACAGCATGACATAAGGAATACCTTCTTCACCGAACAAAGCCAGCGTCATCGGCAGGCCGATGAAAATAGTGTTGGAAACAAAAAAGACAGTACAGAACACGCCGACCCGGTCACGCCGCACCTTCAGCAGCCGTGCTGCCGCATGGCCGATAAAATAGCCCAATGCCATGGAAATGATCGGTACCGGCAGACCGCCGCTCATCTCGATCAGCTGATCGTGGCTGAAATTGACCGTCAGATTGACGATCATATAGGTAGGCAGGCAGACCTTGGTCACCAGCTGGGCCACAGCCGAGCTGAAGCTTTCAGAAAACCAGCCCTTACGGGACAGATAAAAACCGGTAGCTATCATAATAACGATAGTCAAAATCCCCTGCAGTGCATGTAAGATCGCTGCCATAAAATCACTTCCTTAAAAATAAAAAACACCGAAGCCTTCGCCTCGGTGCCGCTCAAATCAGTTTTTGGCCTGTTTCGCTTCTTCCAATTTATGCTTCATCCAGTCGATCATGGCCAGTTTGCCGAATTCATGCCAGGTTTTACATTCAGTATTCCTGGCAATATATTCGTTCCATTTATCCTGGTTCACCTGTTCTACCTCCAGCAGATTCATGATGCCGAAGCCGCTGCGCCAGATCAGATCGTCCATCGAGGTATATTTACTGTTTTCCGTTAAAAATTTATCGTTGAACAATTCCTGAAAAGATACCTTTGCCAAAATCTTTCCCAGTTCCTCGTCATGGGTAAAGATCTCCAGATAATGCTTAAACTCTTTTTCAATATCGATTGCTGCCATTGTTTCATCCTCCGACGGTAAATTATTGATTTTATAATTTATACTTCCTATTTTATCACAAAAAAGCCGATGGCGCTAACCATCGGCTTTTCTGTAAAACTAATGTGAATAAAAGGAGGGGTTGGAGATGAAAAATCTTAACAGTAAAACAGCTGTCAGTGACCGCAGTCGTGGCAGCAGCCGCTGCACACTTCAATACCTTCGGTCGACATACCGTTTTTGACCTTATAGTCATAAATCGCGGCACGCAAGCCGTCAGCTGCCAGGTTGGAACAATGCATCTTGATCGGCGGCAGTCCGTCAAGTGCTTCAGCTACCGCCAGATTAGTCAGTTCCAGCGCTTCCTCGACAGACTTGCCTTTAGCAAGCTCTGTTGCCATACTGCTGGTAGCGATAGCCGCACCGCAGCCAAAAGTCTGGAAACTGATATCGGTAATGATATTGTCTTTGACTTTAATAAAAATCTTCATGATATCGCCGCATTTGGCATTGCCTACCTCGCCGACGCCGTCGGCATCGGGCATAACACCCACATTACGGGGATTCATAAAATGATCCATTACTTTTTCACTGTATGCCATAAACTACACCTGCTTTCTTACTTGTGGTAAAGAGGCGACATCGCCCTTAATTTTTCAACGATCAACGGTAATTGCTCCAAAACATAATCGACATCGGCACTGCTGTTTTCTTCCGACAAGGTCAGACGCAGCGAACCGTGCGCGATCTCATGCGGCAGTCCGATAGCCAGCAGAACATGCGACGGGTCCAGAGACCCGGAAGTGCAGGCACTGCCGCTGGAAGCCGCGATACCCATATGGTCAAGCAGCAGCAGCAGACCTTCGCCTTCAATATATCTGATGCTGACATTTACATTATTCGGCAGTCGGTCAGTAGGATGTCCGTTTAACCTTACTTCAGGGATCTTTGCTAAAATCCCTTCGATCAATTTGTCACGCAAAGCACGTGTTTTTTCGGCATTGGCTTCCATATTTTCTTTCGCATAAGCAGCTGCCAGCCCCATACCGATGATCCCGGCCGTATTTTCAGTGCCGGCACGCAGGCCTTTTTCCTGCCCACCTCCGACGATCAGCGCCGGTACACGCACACCCTGACGGATATACACCGCGCCTACGCCCTTTGGTCCATGAAATTTATGCGCCGTCAATGTTAAAAGATCGATATTGTCGCTGGTAACATCAATAGGGATATGACCTGCCGCCTGTACTGCGTCAGTATGCAGCAGCACCTTATGTGCGCGGCAGACTGCGCCGATCTCTCTGATCGGCATTATCGTACCGATCTCATTATTGGCATACATCACCGAAACAAGGATCGTATCGTCGCGTAAGGCGGCCTCTACCTGGGCCGCTGTAACCCTGCCGAATTCGTCTACCGGAAGGTAAGTGATCTCAAAGCCTTCCTTCGCCAGTTCTTCACAGGTATGCAGTACAGCGTGATGCTCGACCTGCGTAGTGATAATGTGCCGTCCCTTCTTGACATTGGCATGAGCCACGCCTTTAATAAGCATATTATCACCCTCACTTCCGCCGCCTGTAAAAATGATTTCCTTAGGTGACGCGCCGATCAGATCCGCAACCTGCTGACGGGCAGCGGCAATAGCTGTTGCCGCACGCTGTGCTGCCTTATATATACTGGAAGGGTTTCCATAATTTTCTACCATAGCCTTTGCCATAGCCTCTGCTATTTCCGGTCTGACCTTAGTCGTGGCCGCATTATCTAAATAAACTTCCCGCATTGCGATCCGTCCTTTCTTAATTCCTACTTGTTTAGTATGATTACACTTTCAGTATAGTAATTCCCAGTATTTTTGTCAAGATTATTTTGTGAATTTTTTGTGTAGAAAAATTTTTTTGTTCAGCTATTGAATTCCTAGTAAACTAGTAGTAAAATAATGTCAAGCTTTTGAAAGGACGTGTGCTTATGAAAATCTCTACCAAAGGACGTTATGCTTTGCGGCTGATGCTTGACCTGGCTTACAATCATACCGGCAGCTTCATCCCCATTAAAAATATCTCCCAGCGGCAGGATATTTCCGACAAATATCTGGAACAGATCATTACCCAGCTGAGCCGCGCCGGACTTGTCAAAAGCGCCCGCGGCGCCCAGGGCGGCTATATGCTTGCCAAAGAGCCGCAGGAATATACTGTAGGCGAAATACTGCGGCTGCTGGAAGGCAATCTGGCCCCGGTAGCCTGCGTAGACGATACCAAGGAAGCCTGCACCCGTGCAGACGAATGTGTAACCATGGAAGTATGGCGTGAAATAAAAGACGCCGTTAATAAAGTAGTCGATAACATCACCTTGGCTGACTTAGTGGAACAACAGCGGCAGAAATGCCGATGTTGTAAGTAAATTACCGCTTGCAGCATAATTTATTAAAGAAAGGTTTTGATATCATGACTAAAATTTACCGTAGCCTGACCGACTTGATCGGCAACACCCCGCTCTTAGAGCTGACCAACTATAACAGGAAATTTGCTCCGCAGGCGACTATCATCGCCAAGCTGGAATATTTTAACCCGGCCGGCAGCGCCAAAGACCGTATCGCCATGGCGATGATCGACGCCGCCGAAGCCCGGGGACTGCTGCAAAAAGATTCGGTCATCATCGAACCGACCAGCGGTAATACAGGTATCGGCCTGGCCAGCGTAGCCTCAGCACGCGGTTACCGCACGATCCTGACCATGCCTGAAAGCATGTCTGTTGAACGGCGCAACCTGCTGAAGGCTTATGGAGCCGAGCTGGTGCTTACACCCGGTTCTTTGGGTATGCAGGGCGCCATCGACAAAGCAGAAGAACTGGCAGCAGAAATACCCAATGCTTTTATCCCCGGTCAATTTGTTAATCCGGCCAATCCGGCCATCCATAAAGCAACCACCGGCCCCGAAATCTGGCGCGATACCGACGGCGAAGTCGACATTTTCGTTGCCGGCGTAGGCACAGGCGGTACTGTCAGCGGTGCTGGCGCTTACCTGAAAGAAAAAAATCCGCGCGTCAAGATCGTCGCCGTCGAACCCAGCGATTCTCCACTGCTGTCCGGCGGTAAGGCCGGCCCGCACAAGATCCAGGGCATCGGCGCCAACTTTATCCCCAAAAACTTTGACCGCAGCGTTGTCGATGAAGTTATCGCTATCGACGCGGCAGATGCTTTCAGCACCAGCCGCGAGCTGGCGAAAAATGAAGGCCTGCTGGTCGGCATTTCCTCCGGTGCTGCGGCCTATGCCGCTACGCTTCTGGCGCAGCGACCCGAAAACGCCGGAAAAAAAATCGTCGTCATGCTTCCCGACACCGGTGAACGTTACCTGTCCACCCCGGGCTTTATCGGCGACTGAATCAACTTTACCCTCTCCTGACAAACAAGCGCAGAGTACACCTCTGCGCTTGTTTTATGGTACTGTTTAAACCCTTGGCGAGGTATTTTCGAGCCTAGTGTTCATACGTGCCTTTATGGTATAATTATTTTATTAAATACGCGTCAATACGCATAAACGGAAGGATTGATTTTCATGGCTGATTTAACCCGCAGTGAAGCCTGGGAGCTGCTGACAAAATATAATAAGGAACCTTTTCACCTGCGGCACGCACTGACGGTAGAAGGCATCATGAAATACTTCGCCAAAGAACTGGGCTATGCCGACGAAGCAGACTTCTGGGCTCAGGTCGGCCTGCTGCATGATCTGGATTTTGAAGTTTATCCTGCTGAACACTGTCTCAAATCACAGGAAATCATGCACGAACACGGACTGGACGAAAGATTGATCCGCGCTACCGCCAGCCACGGCTACGGCCTGGCGCAAAACGATATCGAACCGCAGCACCAGATGGAAAAGGTGCTGTTCGCTATCGACGAGCTTTCGGGACTGATCGGCGCCGCTGCCATTATGCGCCCTTCCAAAAGCGTTATGGACCTGGAACTGAAATCAGTCAAGAAAAAATACAAAGATAAAAAATTCGCTGCCGGCTGCTCGCGCGACGTTATTGAAAAGGGCGCTGCCAACCTGGGCTGGACCGTCGACGAGCTGATCGAAAAGACTATTCTGGCTATGCGCGAAGACGAAGCCGCTATCAACGAAGCCTGCGCTTCCTTTGATGCCTGAACGAACGAGGTTTTATAATAAATTATGAAGAAAAAAGTTTTAGTCGCCATGAGCGGCGGCGTTGACAGCTCTGCCGCGGCTATGCTCCTGCAGCAGCAGGGCTACGATGTAACAGGAGCCACGCTGCGTATGTTCTCCAACGAGGATCTGGGACTGGAGCAGGACAGTGCCTGCTGCTCACTAAGCGACGTTGAAGACGCCAAACTGGTTGCACACAAGCTGGGCATTCCCCACTATGTCTTTAATTTCAGTCCCTGCTTCAGGCACTGCGTCATCGACCGCTTTATCAGCGAATACGAAGCCGGCCGTACGCCAAACCCCTGCGTCGACTGCAATAAACACATCAAATTCGGCGAACTGCTCGATCGCGCCCGGTTGATGGACTGTGAATATCTGGCTACCGGTCACTATGCCCGCATCATTTTCGACGCTGACAGAAACCGCTGGCTGCTGGCCCGCGGCGATGACCACGCCAAAGACCAGAGCTATATGCTTTTTAACCTGACTCAACAGCAGCTGGCGCATATCCTGCTGCCGCTGGCAGATATTACCAAACCCGAGATCCGCCGGATGAGCGAAAACCGCGGCCTGATAACGGCTCATAAGCCGGACAGCCAGGATATCTGCTTTGTCCCCGACGGCGACTACACCGCTTTTATCGAACGTATTACCAAAAATAAACCGCGCCCTGGTAAATTCATCCACCAAAACGGTCAGGTGCTGGGAACGCACCAGGGACTGATCCACTACACTATCGGCCAGCGTAAAGGTTTGGGCATTGCTTATGAATACCCGCTTTATGTTATTGATAAAGATATTGCCAGCAACACAGTTATTTTAGGACCTAATGATGCTTTGTTCCAGAAAGCTCTGCTTGCCGAAAACTATAACCTGATTGCGATCGATAAGCTGGAGGCGCCCCTGCGTGTCACCGCCAAGACCCGTTACCGGCAGAAAGACGTACCGGCAGTTATCGAGCCGCTGGCGGACGGTAAAATCAAAGTTACCTTTGACGAACCGCAAAGAGCCATCACCCCAGGTCAAGCCGTAGTATTTTACGACGGCGATTACGTAGTCGGCGGCGGTATTATCGCCGCGCCGCTGAAGGAGTAAGAAACATGAAATTATTTCTCGCCGCTATCGTCACAGCAGCACTGCTCGCTGAAATAATCCCTGTTTGGGCCGCTGACCCAGGCAACGATAAAATCAAAAATAAGGCTCCTTCTGTCCATACAGAAGCTGATAACAGTAACGGACATCCGCCTGAAGGCATCAGCATCACGCCGCAGACACAGGCCCAGAGGCTGGCAGCAGCTACAGCTAAAGCACAGCCGAGCGCCAAAGCACCGGCAGATACTGCATCCAGTGATACTTCCCCTGCCGATGCAGATATCAAAGCTCCGCCTGCTGATATGCAGCCGGAACCTCCCAAACCTGTCATCAAAAAAATCAAACCGCCGATCCCTGAGGAAAAACCGCTGCGCGTGATCTGGCCGCAGGATTTTTATTATTATTCCTATAACGGCGATCCTTATTACAGCCTGTCGCTCCCCAAGGATTTCGGCACTGATACCCTCGCCGGACTGCCGGCCGAAGGCCCGATGCTGGTAAGGGCGCACAGCAACACCCTGCTGATGTCTTTTACTGCGGCTGACAGTGATCCTGTCCGTGCCAAGGTCTTCGGTGAGGCCCTTAAAACACGTACAGAAATACCGCTGCCGCCGCTGGGTCCAAACGAGGAATATGAATATATCCCAGCCCCGCGTTATACATACCATACAGATACGGCAGCGCTGGAGCTGCCCAAACAAATCAGCAATGCTAAAATAGTCGATGCGGGCAGCGGACGGACAGCCGAAAACCTGATCGTTCAATATCTTTATCTCAGCTGTACGGCCGACGGACAGCATTGCATGGCTGTACTTACCCACAGCGAACGCAATCAGAAAGCCTTTGACGGACTGTTCGTCTTTCCCTATGCTGAAAAACAAAATTATATACCGTTAGTTACCTTTACTGCGCAGAGCCTGCGCGTGAGGAAATAAACAATAAAAGCTGATAAATAGAAGCGCTTAAACGCCTATATTTATCAGCTTTTTAATTATACTATCATCTATTTACAACAGCCCGGCCGGTATATACCAGTTTCTGGCATCTATTGGCAGCAGATCATTGGCAAAACAGATCACGCCGCCTGCACCTAATTTCAAGGCCCGTTCTCCTTCTGTCACCGGCCGCAGGATATCAAACTTCTTCGTTTCTTTCACCGGGCTGGAGCTTTTGCGGATCGCCAAAGGATGTATGCTGCCATCAACATTCAGCACAAGCTCTACCTCCCGGCTGTTAAAGTCACGGTAATAACCAAGCGGCGGTATCTGTCCGCAATTACTGAAGCTCTTGTAGATCTCCATTACCGCCCAGGTTTCCAAAAAACTCGACGACATTGCCCCTGCTTCCAAGATCTCGGCATTACTCCAGCGCAGCAGATAAGCAGCCAGGCCGGTATCGGTAAAATATACCTTCGGCGCTTTCACACCATATTTTAAATTCGGATGCATGAACGGCTCCAGTAAATATACCAGCCCCGCCGCTGCCAGTACCTTCAGCCACTGCTTCGCCGTTGGCGCAGTGATCTCCGCTTCCTTGGCCAGCGCCGCATAGTTGATCATACTGCCGGTATAGCTGGCTGCCGCACATAAAAACCGGTAAAACTGCAGTTCATCATTGACCTGGGTCAGCGCCCTGACGTCACGCTGCAGTAAAAATTTTTCTTCAGGCACAAAAGCTCCCGCACCAAGACCGGCTACTTCGGCATGGCTGAACCCAAGCAGATGAACGATAGCGATCCTGCCTGCCAGGCTTTCTGTTACATTCTCCATCAAATCGAAGGCATGCGACCCTGTCAGCCAAAAGTCACCGTTATTGCCATGCTCGTCTACGTACATTTTAATGTACGGCAGCAGCTTCGGCGCCATCTGGATCTCATCGATCAAGAGCGGCGGTTTATACCGCTGCAGAAACAACCCCGGTTCCGTCATTGCCAGGCTGCGTACATTGATGTCGTCCATCGTCACATAAGTCCTGTTGCCTTCTGCCAGCCTGCGCAGCAAAGTCGTCTTTCCTACCTGACGCGGCCCAGTAACCAGCAGCACCTTACAACAGCCGCTCAGTTTTTCAATTGTCGTCTCCAAATGGCGTTTGATATACATTCTAAAATCTTCCTATCTTTATTTTTACAAAATACTGCTTTTACTTATTGACCATTACTCTGTAACTCTATCAATATTCCCAGCGCAAGCCTACAGCTACCAGTTTGCTGCTGTCACTGCGTCCACTTGTATAATCCGCGTTTTTGATTTTGGCATATCCAAGTACGCCGTCTAGATACACGGCCTTACTCAGCTTTTTCGCATAGATCAGCTGCACTTCATGTACACTCGGGTTACTGGCGGCGTCACGGTCCATATCCATACTGGTATATTCCAACCCGATACGATCGCCATTAGCCAGATAATGGTTGATACCGCCATAATATTTCCTGGTGTTCTTACCCATGGCGTCACCCAGAATATCGTCTTTATAGGTCCAGCCATTAACAAGATACCAGTGACTGTACCACCAATTATTAGTATCGCTCAGCTCCAGACGTAAGTCCCAGCTACCGTCACCGCCAAACAGCTGCGGAAAGTACACACCGACACTGCGGGCGTGTTCACTGGGAAATCCACCGGCCTGGTCTTCGCCATACAAAGAGCCGTAAAGATGAACGCCCGGGAAACGGTAACGCAGGTCAATGCCGCCAATATCGTTCCACTGGTCGTCACTCTCGGCATTATCACCTAAAATCCAATGCTTATTTAATGACTTGAACATGGATACACGTTCAAGTCCTAAAGACAGGTTATCTGTCGGCACTATATCAACCCTTACTCCCAAGAGCCCGGCATGATCTTTCTCACGCTGCCAGTTTGACATACCGGCAGTATGAGCTTTTTCTACCCTGTTCCCTTCCAGACGACTGTAAAAAACATTGACGTTAGCTTTGCCCAGAAATTTTAAGAAACCATTATCAAAGGTATGCGGTTCCAAAAGATTCAGCTTGAGCATCGTCTGCGGCGTTGCATTGTTACTCATAGCAAAGGGCGCTTTTCCCCACTGCACAGCCTGCTTGCCAAGTTCTATCCCCCAGACGCCCAGATGTGTTTTTACATAGCCTTCTTCAATACTGGCGTCACCATGCTGATCTTTATCATAGCTGAACCTTGGCGTCAGGCTCAGCGCCAGATCTTTATTCAAACTGCCGGAGATCTCTGCTGCGCCGATAATATTAATGCCGTCGCCATACCTATAGCCGTTGTTATTGCGGTTCAGCGGCTGCCAGGAAGCATTGATACCCTTACGGTAGCGATAGGGATCCTGCTGCATATCGCTGTAAGCCAGCCGGGCTTCGACTGCACGCAGCTTGATGTTTCTGCCATAGTCTTTGCTGTCACCCTGTAGATAGCTTATCTCCTCCGCCAGGTCGGCGCGCATCTCATCATAATAAGTCTTTAAATAACCGGGCATGGGTTTATCTGCAGCAACCTGCTGTGCTTCCATGATCCATTTCGCCATATCCAGGCGGCTGTAAGGTCTGGTCCCTGTCGGCATATCTTTGATATAACCCATTCCCTCCAGTTTATCGATATAGCTGTAGTATCTGCTGTCCAGCGGCACATTTGCTGTTACCAGCGGCGACGCTGTTGCCACACTGCTGACTGCTGCCATAACACCGGCAGTGATGCCCGCCATTAAAAACTTATTCATCCTATGTACGCCTCCTGTTTAATACAATTAATACGTATTTATACTTGCCATATTTTACTCTTCATGATTTTTTTATATGCTTCCACGCCTGGCTGATCATAAGCATCTACATTAGCCAATTCTCCTTCATAAGCTATGCTCAGCATCAAAAAGTACAACAGCTGTCCCAGATAATATTCATTTAAACGCGGCAACACATATCTGGCACTGTATCTACCATCTGAAGCCAACGCTTCTTCATTAGCTGCCAATGCTATTTTTAGAGCTTTATCCAATTCCAGCCCTTTATAGAACTCAAAGAAGCTGTTTCCCTTAAAAGGATTACTTAATTTTAGTTTAAGCCCAGTGTCTGCAATCTCCAGAAACTGGATAATTTTATTCCGCCGCCCATCCTGATGCTGCTGCGTCTGTGCGTGCATATCAGTGCTGCCTACTGCTACCACAGGCGTCCTGCCATAATTCACAAGCTTACCATCACGATCATGGCGTTTACCTAAAGACTCTGCCAAGAGCTGCACATACCACTCACCTAAAGCTTTAAATTTACTGCTATAGCCCATAAACACTTCTATATCGCACCCTTGCCTACCGACTAAATATTTCAGCAACGCGTTTAAAAGAGCTGGATTCTCTGCACTGACCGCATTTTTACAATATTCATCAAGCTCTCTCGCTCCACATAAGAATGCTTCAATATCCCCGCCAATAGCAGACAATGTCACCAGCCCAGGATCCGTAAAAACCGAAAATCGTCCACCGATACCTTCTTTGATATCAAAACACTGCCATGCACGCTGTTCTGCCAGTTGTAATAATGGTGATTCTTTGATATCGACGCATAAGTCGGTTACTACAGTAACTTCCACTTTAATAGTTTTTGAACCAGCAAACTCATTATAGAAATACGTAAAAGCGCTCATTGGTTCCAAAGTAGTTCCAGATTTTGATATTGGTACGAGCATAACTGTAAACTGTTCTTTTTTACTGCTACCGGTAGCTGCCAACCGTTTTATTTCAGAAGCCTGTTCTATGCATTGCACTGCATCCAGATTATTTCCAGAAAAATAGACTCTGGGATAACCATGGCGTTTTTCTGCATCAGTATTCCAAAAATCACCAGCCAAAATATCAAATAAAACCTTATTACCCAGATAAGAGCCGCCAATTCCTAAGAAAATAACGGCATCTATCTTATCCCGTAAATACTTGCTGTATCGCTGTAATTTATTGATAGACTCCACCGTATTAGGATTATCTTTTTTGATATACGGCATCTGCATAAAATATACAGGCTCCGGCGTACCGTCTTTGGATAAATGACCTTTAGCTTTGCCTGTAAGTCTAATCTTACTCATCCCCAGTTCAGCCTTCGTGCCAATGGTGAGCAGTTCCCTTTCAACATTTTCTTCCTGCAGTCTGCCATCTCCAAACATATTCATAAAATCTACTGTAAATCCTGATGGCAAAGCCAAGCTTTTCCACATTGTGGTCACATCCTCATGTTACCTAGAAATCTTTTTAATACTGGTAATACTCCTAATTTATTTAAATATAATCGCAGGTAATGTCTAGTTTTATTTCTGCTGAGATATTTTTTTATTATTTCAACTGTATCACTGTTATTTAAATATAAGTCTCTAAAAAACTTTTCTCTTTTTGGATTATATTTAACCGCAGAAATCATATTCTGATTCTTTTTTACAACATCATCCAAAGCAATTAATTTATAAAACATTTTATTTTTACAAATGTCAAAAGTTTCTTTTCCTCTCAATGTGTGAATGATAACTGCTGAAATTCCCTTATCATCATCAATTTCAGGATACAACCAATCCACACCCCAAAAGTCTGCAATAGTAATATCGCTTTTACGTTCTTTGCCTTTAAATCTACACTCATAACAAGACGATCTAAGATACAAATTTTCTAAAAATCCACGCATAAAAATATCTTTGTGAAGATTCTGACAATATGCTGTTGAATTTGTGAAGGCAAATTTAACAGCATATTGCTTCCAACCTTCATCCTTCTGGCGGAAAGCAATTTGCTCAATTTCGCTTTTCGCAAAATTGCATCTGTATTCAACATACTTTCTCCAAACTAATCTTGATGGTACACCATGACAAATTATATCAACACATAATAGATTCTTGTATTCACTCTGTAAAAAAGTTTTTAGTCCAACAATCTGACAAGGGGTGCCAGTAAACAATACTTCTCTTCCTGATATTAAATCTTTTTTTACATTTTTATAAATACCATCGCATTTACTTTGCACATATTTACTACCGCGTAATCTTTTTAAATCTTCTTTCTTCGTAATTTTTATATGATTAACTTCAAAATTTTTATCAAATGCTGCGCCATATACTACACCATCATTCATTAAGATGACTTCAGCTAAATTTGTAAAAACACCTCCTGACGAACTATTCAAACGTATTGCTTCATCTTGGTTATAAGCAGCATATGCCTCCAAGATACTATCACATGCTTTAACATTTATGGTCGGACATATTTTTTCGCATAACCCGCAATGAATGCATTTACTTTTGTCAATATGGGGATAATAGAATCCCTCTACGTCCTCAAGCATCTTAATGGCACCCTTCGGACAAATATCAGCGCATGCAGCGCATCCACAACATTGATTTTTATTTTTTAATAACATTTCATAAACCTCAAAAACTCTAATTACTTACCTCTTCGGTTCTTTTAGCATACCAATAACTCGCCTTAATAAAGCTCTTTCATAATCATTAAATGCAAAATATACCATAACTAAAACATAGATAATTGTAAAACCTAACCCTCCTACTACTAAATCTATCCATGTACTAATTTCCTTAAACATCGTTATTATTGTTCCAACAACAGCAACAATAACCATCGCAGGTACAAATTTGCAAAACTCTTTAAATACTGCTTTTATGTCTAAATTTATAACTTTACTATAAAAATAATTAGAAATAAGTGTACTAGAAACAAAAGTCGAAATACAAGTCCCGATAGCACATCCTATTTCTCCGTACATTTTTGTCAATGGTATAGAAATAATTACATTTATAATAGCAAGAAGCATATGTAACATGGTTCGCATTTGATGCTTATTGTAGGCTCTGAGTATTTCTATCCCAACATTCTGCATTAGAGCAATTATAATAGGCGTCGTTAGAAGTAAACCAACATAATAAGAATTCTCAAACTCTTTTCCTGCCCATAACATAATAAAGGAACGACCAAAAATCACGAAAATAATCCAAACAAAAAATACTATATAAAATTGTATTCTACCAACTTTTATCATTAATTCAGTTAATTTTTTGTTTCCATCTGGCTCATATACATGTTTATAAATTTGTGGTGTAAAAACACCACAAATTGCTGTTGAAAAAGCTATAAATAAACTATTAAACTGCATACCTATAGTATAAATAGCAACAGCGGCACTACCTACTAAGCTAGCCAAAAGTATTTTTCCTATTTGCCAATTTAATTGATCTACTATTGACCATAAAAAAATAAATATTGAAAAACTACTTATCTCTTTTATTATACTTAAATCTAGATTCCGAAATTCAAACCCTATTTTTAGTTTTTGCTTACAATAATAAATATTTAACACTAATGAAATAATCGACATAAATAATAATGCATAACTCATACCTTTAGAACCATAACCTAATAAAAGAATTGGTAATGATATTAAAGGTGAACCTAAATTTTTCAAAATCACAAGACTTTTGGCAAAAATAAATTTTTCATGAGCAACAGTAATAGCAGAAAAAACATTATTAGGCATCATTACCGCCATATTTATTGTCATAATGCTTAAAAGTACTTTAGTTAAATTTATTTCATCTATGGTAAATGTTCTATCTACTATAGAATTTATATTCTGGACAATAGTGTATCCCCCTATAAAAATTAATATAGATATTCCAATAAATACAATTAAATATATAGCGTTCAATCGCTTAATACTTAAAATATCATTTTCCAATTTGTATTTCGAATAAAACTTAAGATACGAACCACTAAACCCAAAATTTAATAAACCTAAATAAGCAATAATAGATTCACTTAGACTATAAACGCCAAATTCATTCTGCCCCAAAATATACAACATTATTGGCGTATAAATCAATTGCGTTAAAATTACAACGAAAATATTCAAATATGATAAAATTGCACCTATTTTTCTCTGATTCATAATAATATACTATTATTTAACATTAAAGTATTTATATATCCTTCAAGGCATTATCTAAATATTTTTTCGACAAATGTTTCTTTTTCTCAAGACACTTATCTATAACATCATAATTCCATTCAAATTTTTCGGCGAATTTTATATTTGCAATGTTTATCATTTTATCAGTTTGTCTTATTGTTTTTAAATAATCTATCATTCTATTATTAATGTTTTCTGCAAATTGTCTTTCTAACGATATAAACTTTTTCTTGAAAATAGTTGAAAATACTATTCCATGAAAACTATCTGTAATTACATATTCAGCATGGTCTATAAGCCAAATCCATTCTTCTGGAGAACAATCTTTTATTCTAACATCACCAAAACAATAATCGGCAAAACTAAATTCACCACATGCGTAAGGTACTGTAACAATTGTTAAATGTAATTTATTTGCAAAATAAGTAATGAACTTCCTATCCATATTATTTTTACCTAATAGATATACAAATATATATTTACCAATATTTAACTTTGGCTCTTTTTCAACACTTTTCCACTCTTCAGCATCCAACAATAATGTAGGGTCTAATGTATGCTCAACATTAGTAATTCCTATACTTCCTAACATATATTTAGAAGATTCTTCTCTGACTGCAATATGCTGAAATTTCCTCAAACACCGTATAATATCATTTATATTCTCTTTAGGAATCCAATCTCTTCCAAAAGATGCTGCATATGCTATTCTTTTAAACTTTTTTTTATTTTCGAAATCCAAAAATTTTATTTTACTAATACCATACCGATATTGCCCCCACACAATATCTGATCCAACAATAAATGCATCATAATCGCTATTTACCAAATTATTCCAAGTCAATGCTTGGCCACATATCTGAATATTTTTTACAGCAAAATCATTACATATTCGTAATCTATCTTTCAGAAAAAATTTGATACATATTATCGAATTTATCTTTGCTGGTATTCTTAATATTTTACTTATAAATAACATACATAAATTTTTATCTTTACTGTCCAAAAAATTTCGAAAGTATAATGATTCAACATTATACTTAGGGTAATGATGTCTCAAATAATAGTTTAAAGCATATGTTTGTAGCTTATTTCCATAATTCATATTACGAAAATCAAAAAGAGAAATTATACCTATTTTTTTCATATCAAAAATTTCCTCTCTCAATAATTTGGAATGCGTTATTATATTTAATTTTCATAAGTTAAAATCCAGGTAGAATTACTATATCAAAATTATTTATAATCTCTACACGAAATATTAGACTTAATTTGATAACAAATCTTGCTTCTGTAATTACTAGCAATATGGCTAAGTCCTAATAAAATACTAAACGGCAACATTTGAGATGGTGTAAAAAAGCGATGTTCTGTTACGGATGAGAATATTGCACACCATAAACATAGATACAAACTATTAAACACATATTTTTCATGTATTGTTTTTATATATTGATTGCAAGAATATATAAAAAATATCAATAAAATTAATCCAATTATACCGTTTTCAGCTAAAACGTGTAAGTATGTATTATGGGCATGATGATCGTCAAAATACACTGTACCATCATTATACATAAAAAAATTATCCTTCCCTACTAAGTCGTAAGGTACATCATTATAGCTGCCAAACCCTGTTCCCAATATTGGTGATTTTAAAAATAAATATATTGCACGTGGCCATAAATAAAATCCCCTAATAATAACCGTGCTTAGTCTACTTAAATCCCAATCATTATAACTTAGTGATTTATCATATGTGTTATATGCATAACTTAAAAAACCACTAGGTGCATTGATATACAAAAAACTATATAATAGCAATTGTAATACAAAAAATATCGCAATACCTTTTTTTTCATATCCTTTTTTATAAGCAAAGAGCATGACCATAGCACTAAAAAGTCCTATAATACTACCTCTAGAATCAGTTGCTAACAACCCAACTAAATTAATACTAAAAATCAAAAAATTAGTAACCGAATGCTTTGACAATAATTTACTAAGACTAATAGCTGTCAACATCATCAAAAATCCTCCAGCAGCATTATGTCCTATAAAAAAGAATTTATATAAACTGTTGCCAATAGTAAAGTGCATTATGAGACAACAGAAATTAATAACAGTTGTAGCATACAAGAAATAATCAAATACCATATTTATATTTAACTTATAGCGAAACAATACTAATGTTAATAAAAAAGAAAATGTCACAAAGACATTGCCATCCCGTCGATAAAACTCATATTCAAAAAAAGCTTCTGGTGAATATAATAATCCGCTTATAAAAAAATAAGATAGCATAAAAAATAAACTAATAAAAATATAATTGAATCTGTTTCTACCTAAAATAAAAAATGGTATAAAAAATATTAAAATTACAGGAGTCGCACTTATTGGAATAAAATTTGTGAAAGAAAAAAATAACCCAATAAAAGCAACAATAATAGATATTATTTTCATTAGTCCTCCTGATGTCAATTAACGATCTATTCTATTTTTTCTAAAATATAGTTTTTTAATTCTTTTATGAATCTCTCATTCCTGAATTTTTCAGCATTCTTTCTACAGTTCGTTCCCTTAAATATCATTTTTTCCATTTCAAACTTATTTACTGCTTTTTGTATACTTTCTGCAGTTTGTTCTTCAAAAAATATACCAGTAGGATTTTCTTCATCTAATCCTTTAACGGTCTCAAGTGCCCCTCCTTTGCCAAACGCAATCACGGGTGTGCCACATGCCTGTGCTTCTACGGGGGTTATACCAAAATCTTCTTCAGCAGCAAACACAAAAGCTTTTGCTTTTTGCATATAATCTTTTAATACACCAAATGGCTGATAACCGAGCAAAGTAATATTATTAGTTGCTTTACTTTTTATTTTTCCAAAATCAGGACCATCGCCGATCACCACCAACTTTTTATCTGGCATTCTTGAAAATGCCTCTACAATTAAATCCATTTTTTTATATGGAACCATACGAGAAGCCGTAAGATAAAAATCCTCTTTTTCTTCTCTCATTTTAAAAGCTTCGACATCTACAGGTGGATATATTACGGCAGCTTCACGTCTATAACATTTTTTTATACGTTTTGCTATAAATTCAGAATTTGCAATAAAAAAATCGACACCATTAGCCGTTCTCACATCCCACATCCGCATATAGTGTAAAATTGCTTTTGCAATTTTTCCTTTAACTCCTTTAATTAAGCCAGATTCTTTGAGATATTGATGCTGTAAATCCCATGCATATCTTATCGGAGAATGAACATATGAAATATGTATTTGATTGGGGCCTGTAATAACACCTTTAGCTACACAATGAGAGCTACTTATTACTAAGTCATATGTAGTTACGTCAAGTTGTTCTATAGCTAATGGCATTAGTGGTAAATAATTACGATATTTAATTTTAGCTTTAGGTAATTTTTGAATAAAACTTGTGACTACTTTTTTGTTTTTTATAAAACTCCTGTTGTCCTCGTCCAAAAAATCTACTAAAGCAAATATATCAGCTTCAGGGAAAATATTTAAAATCTGTTCTAAGACCTTTTCTGCTCCTGCATAAGTTACAAGCCAGTCACACACTATTGCAACTTTCATAATTAACTTATTTCTCCTTCTCTCCCATAAATATCATCAAATCTTACAATATCATCTTCCCCTAAATATCTACCATTCTGCACTTCTATTACAGAAAGTGGTATTTGTCCAATATTTTCAAGCCTGTGCTTAGCAGCAACAGGAATATATGTACTTTCATTTTCTTTAAAAATGACGAACTTATCATCTAATGTCAATTTTCCTGTTCCTTTGATTACCGTCCAATGTTCACTTCTATGGTAATGCATTTGTAGACTAAGTTTTGCACCTGGATTTACTGTAATCCGTTTAACTTTGTATCCTTCCCCTTCAGCCAAAATTGTATAACTCCCCCATGGCCTATACATAGTTACATTTTCTACAACTTCCTTGCGTGATTCAGAGTTTAACTTGTCTACAATTTTTTTTACTTTTTGACTTTGTCCTCTTTTGCTGATTAGTAAAACATCTGGTGTGTCAATCACTTCCAAATCATTTACATCAATAGCACTTATTAACCGGTTACCGCCTAAAATCATCGTATTATGACAATCTTCAGTAATAATATCACCTTTAAAAACATTACCGTCCTCGTCAGCCAATATATCAGCAATAGCATCAAAACTGCCAATATCATTCCAATAAATATCCGTCATCGGCATAACAAGCATATTCTTGTTCTTTTCTGCTATAGCATAATCAATAGAAATATCAGGCATTTCTGCAAAATTAGCTGAGCAATATTCAAATCCTTTTTCATACATATTTATGATATTAGGAGCACTTTCTTTTATAGCTTGTTCCATAGTTTGCAATTGGAACATAAACATACCAGAATTCCAATAGTAGTTGCTATCTGCAATATATTTTTCAGCAGTTACTAAATCTGGTTTTTCTTTGAAACTTTTTACCCTGTACGCTTTTTCTAATTTTGCTTTATCTGCCTGAATATAACCATAACCTGTTTCAGGCCTATTAGGTATAATTCCCATAGTAATAATACTACCGGTAGAAAGGCACACTTTTTCACTTACTTTTACAAGATTAAGGAATGTTTTTATGGGTTGAATAAAATGATCAGATGGCGTTACAAAAACAACTTCATTCTCTTTGCATTTCAACACTTCTTTACAGTAAGTCATTGCTAATGCAATCGCTGGACCAGTATTCCGACCAATAGGTTCTGTAATAATATGAGCTTTCTCCGCAGAAATTCCTTTTAAATCTTCTATTACATGAAAAACATACTTCTCGTTTGTTACAACAAGGATATCCTGAATGTCTACAAGATTTAAAAATCTTTCAACTGTCTGCTGAAAAAAAGATTTTTGACCAGCAATTTTTAAAAATTGCTTAGGAAAACAAGAACGTGATAATGGAAATAAACGCGTCCCGCATCCACCAGCAAGAATTATTATTTTCATCTGATATATACCCCTTTAATATGCACCTTTTTTTCTAAATACAACATCAAATGTTTTAATCAATATCTTTATATCTTTAAGAAGATTCCGATTGACCACATATTCAACATCCAAAGCAACCCGTTCCGGATAAGATATGTCACTGCGCCCGCTAACCTGCCACAGCCCAGTGATACCAGGCTTTACCGAATAATATTTCTTTATATGTTTCCCATAGCGTGGCACTTCTTCTTTAACAATAGGCCGTGGCCCAACTAAACTCATGTCTCCTTTTAAGACATTAAAAATCTGCGGCAATTCATCTAAGCTCGTCCGTCTTAAAAATTCGCCAATTGGTGTCACTCGTGGATCATTTTTTAATTTAAAGTCGCGTTCCCACTCTATTCGCGCTTCAGGGTTTTCTTTTAAATGTTTTTCCAGCATTTGTTTGGCATCGACACACATACTGCGAAATTTATAACATGGAAACTGCTTTCCGTTTTTACCAACACGCATATGCTTGAATATTACAGGGCCAGGATCATCTTTTTTTATCCTGTAAGCTATGTACACTAAAAGCGGGCTTACACAAATCGTCCCTGCTAAAGTTAAAATAAAATCAAAAATAATTTTACTGATCTCGTCTAATTTATCCATCCCCAAAAATTCAACTCCCATATGCTTGTTTATCAATGTTCTCTAACGATTGCCAATATTTTGATTTAGTATTTTTTATTTACCTGCCATACTGCATGACCGATGCAAGCCATAAATCCCACTATCGCGCCAACAATGGTAATGATTGCCTTCGGCGGCCAGGATTTATACAAAGGCAGATTGGCCTCAGCTATAACCTGCAGATCCATGCTGTTCATAGCTTCCTGGATTCGTGCACTTTCCATAATTTTTACTAAAATACTGTATACTTCTCTTGTTGTAGCCACCTTCCGCGACAATTCTACATATTCTAAACCATCACTGGAAAGCTGGCTGATTTTACTTTCGATAGCTGCTTTCTGAGTATTCAAGGCATTGAGTCTTACATTGCTGGCCGCTACTTCTGTAGCTGCTTCTTTTTTCACCTGTGCTTTTAATGCCGCTAACTCTGCTTTCAACTCTATTATTGCCGGGTGTTTATCAGTGTACTTTTGCTGTGCATCCTTCAAAGCCAGTTCCTTACTTACTAATGCCTGACGCACTTCCGTGGCAGCTGTATCCATTCCGGAATTATAGACAGTAGCTACTTCGCCGTTATCTAAAAGTTCCAGCTGCTTAGCTTTTGTATCCCGTTGCACCTGTACTGCCGCTATACTTTTATCGATCTCGGACAACTGTTCAATGATCCCGGTAGCCTGTTCTCCTGGTAAAAAAACACCTGATTTTTGCTTAAAAGCTTCCAGCTTTGCTTCTGCATCTTTCATTTCGCTATCCGCTATTTGGATGCGATCTTCCAAAAACTTGCGATAAGATGAGGTTCCTGTCTGATTGACCTTTGTCAGTGTCACGGCCATATTTTCTACTACACCCTGTGCTATCTGCTGCGCTTCCTGAGGGTCTTTTGATATCGCTGTTATTTTTATAATATCTGTACCTTTAGGATTATCGAACTTCAGATATTTCTTGATATATTCATCCAGTAATTTGTATTCTTTTATTTCGTCATCAGCATCCAAAGTATCGGTTTTTTCTATCAAAGGCTCGATGACGCTGCGTGTTTGCATTATTTCTATATAACTTTGAGTATTACTTTTGACATTACCAAAACCTGCTAATGCCGCCATCGCTGCCATATCGCTGCTTATACCACTCATCCCCGCAGTTGCTTTAGCACGCACCACAGCTGTAGAAGAAAATTTCTCTGGTAAAATAAATGCCAAAACCAGTGCTATGATTGTGCAGCCGGCTGCTATTTTTAGATATTTGTTTTTATCTGTTTTTAATACTCCAATAACCTCTTCTAAATCTATTTCTTTTTCAACATCTTTATTGTTATCGCTCACGTTCTGCCCTCCGCTGTCAGTTTATAAAAATCTGTGTGCATCCCCTATTATTCCAAGTCAGATTTAACGCTGGCCCCCATATATACAGCGCTTAAATACGGCATCAAATCGCTAAGGGTAAATTTGCCATTACCTTTGAAGAAAAGGATATCCCCTTCCTGCAGCTCATAATTTTGCTCCAAATCACCGGTATCCAGCATATTTTTCAGATTGATCTGTAACGGTTCACCCTGCTGATTTTTGCGGATCAAAAAAATCTTCTTTTTAGCTGTACGTTCTGTATAGCTTCCTGCTGCAGAAATCGCATCTATGACAGTATGCGTTTTTTTCAGTTCATACATACCAGGACGACGTATTTCACCAAAAAGATATACTCTTGTACTGCCTTCACCAACGACGTTGATATAGACTTCAGGCTTGATAAGATATTCCTGCAAATCAGTATTCAATAAGGCCGTTAATTCTGCTACAGTCATTCCGGCTGCATTGATTTCTCCTAATAATGGAAAAGTTAACTTTCCATCTAATCGAATCTTATAAGGTGTTTTATCCGGTTCTGGGGAACTCAGTTCGCCATAACGTAGCACTTTGATATCAAGACTGTCTCCAGGATGCAGTCTATAATCTTCATTTTGCGCCATAGCAGTACTGCATAAGCACAGCACCGCGGCACTAATCAACAAACTTTTTCTTAAGTTCATAAATAAAATTCCTCCACTGATTATTCATAATATTCTAACTAAAATAAAATTCATATTTTAAATCTTTATATTTATGTCTTTTTATTATGCAAGTTTTAATAATAAAGGATTTGTCAAACTTTATAGTTATTGTAGCACAAGAGTACCCCCCCGCAAGACATAACAACTTTTATTTTTATATTTATATTTATGTCACGTTGTTGCTCTTACTTATATTTTCATCGTACCTGTGCAGTAACATTTACCATCTCGCTTGTCAGCAGCCATTTGCCACCCAAAGTACGAAGCCACAATTTTACCGATTTTTATTCTTATAAGCTATATTTATATCTTGATTATTCATTATTTTCTTATTTATTTTTGTATCTTTTTTAATACATAAAAAACTTCTCAAATATTTTATAATTATTGTACCACAGTTGTACCCCCCCGCAAGACATAAGCACTTTCGATTTTATATTTCAGTAACGTTTTTGCTCTTACTTATATTTTCATCGTACCTGTGCGGCAACATTTACAATCTCACTTGCCAGCACCACCTCTGCTGACATGCAAAAGCCGGACTCTATTCACATAGAGCCCGGCAAAAAAATAATCGCTCTCAACTTTCTCTGAGAGCGATTATTTTTTATCTTTTAATCTAACAACAGTTTCTTCCTACAAGACTTTACTTAAAATCTATTTCTTTACCAAAAACCCGCAATATCTTATCCAGCAGATTGACGCTGCAGTTACATTCCTCCCGTTCGATACGGCCGTAATAATTGACCGACATATTACAGCGTTCGGCCACATCGTTTTGGGTCAGCCTCAGCTCCAGCCGCAGCTGGTATAATTTGCGGCCGATGTTATTATAAGTATGCTTGCTCATTTTGCACCTCAGCTAAAAGTTTTGACTGTGAAAAATTTTAACCGCAAAAGCAGCAAAGCAAAATAACCCTATGGGTTGTATTTCTTATAGCCTACCCCAAAGGTTGTTTACAAAATAAATACAAAGGCGCATACTGAGCCCTGTTATGCATAACGCTTTACAGTACGGCACGCCGTCATAAATTTACAGGAAGAACTGATACCAATAGCTATTTTGACAGATACTAATACAAGCAACGCAGCTGCCCAGGCACTGCAGCTTTTGATAACCGCGGCACAGGCAGGCGACAACGGCGCTTTACTGAAGCTGTGCAGTGATTTTAAGCCCCTGCTCTGCAGCGAAGCACGGCGCGAAATGTTTTATAATTCACTGGGGAAAGATGCGGAAGGCATCGCTGTGCTGGCTTTTATCGAGCTGGTACTCAAATACAGTGGTGCTGATTATATAAACTGGCCCGGTTACGCGCGCTGCAGAGTACATTTCGCTTTGTTCGACGCCATGCAAAAGCAGGGCAGTATCTGGGAAAATGAGATCGCCGTCAGCACTGACAGCGAGGAAGGCACTGCCCTTCTGGATGAGGCCGGGTTCCAGCAGGGACTGCCTGACGATATTGCCCAGCTGCTGCTGTCGCTGGAGGTACAGCAGGCTTTAAAACGGCTGACTGCCGAACAGCAGCAGGTTATAGAGCTGTTGTTTTTGCGCGAGCAGAAACCCAAGGAAGCAGCCCGCCTGCTGGGCTGCAGTGTACGCAACGTCACCAAGCACCGTTTAAAAGCACTGGATAAACTGCGCCTGCTGCTGGAGCAGGACGGCTGACCGGCTCAACTAATCGTCGTAATTTCATAGATAAAAAAACAAAAAGCATCGACAAATTTTGTCGATGCTTTTTAGCTTTTTATTTTTAGTGATGTGTGCCTCTGACAACAGTAATCCCCTGCTGCTCCAGGTATTCGGCGGTTTTAGTGATCACCGGGCATTCATGTTTTTCTCCCTGTGCGTCCTTCTTTTTGGTACAGCCGCTCAAATGCACGGTTTCAACGCCGATAGTAACAAGGCGGTCCAGCTTTTTGCGCAGACCTTCCTCGCTGTTGGGCATCTGTACATCACCGCAGCCACTGCAGTTCAAAAAAGCGGCCAGTTCTGTTTCCTCTGCCGCATAAACGGCAAAAGCATTGGTTTTATTGTTGAATGCTTTAAGACAGCCGCTGCCGGTACAGTTATTACTGGTACGCAGACATCTTAAAACAGCGATCTTTTTCATAGGCATTTTTCCTTTGATTATTTTTACTGCGCTGTTTCTGCCAGCACTTCATTAAAACAGTTGGTCAGGCTGGCAAAATCTGCCAGCGACAGCGTTTCGCCCCGGCGCTTGGGGTCGATACCGGCACGTTCCAACCAGGCCGTAGCCTGCACACTGCTGATGCCCATATTTTTGAGTGCGTTACTGAGCATTTTACGGCGTACGGAAAAGGCCGCCTTTACGACTTTGAAGAACAGTTTTTCGTCGCAGACCTCGACCGGAGGCACGGTGCGGCGTTTGCAGACAATGACGGCACTGTCGACATTGGGCGCCGGGATAAAGGATTCCGGCGGTACGATAAAGGCTATCTCCGGCTCGGTATAATATTGGATCGAAACTGACAAAGCGCCGTAATCTTTGCCGCCGGGCTGCGCGACCATCCGCTCGGCTACTTCCTTCTGCACCATGGCAACCAGCCGTTCCATAGGCAGGCGCTGTTCCAGCAGATTGAAAATGATCGGCGTAGTAATATAATAAGGCAGGTTAGCTGCCACCTTAAAGGTCGGTGCACCAACAATATTTTTGATATCTACTTCCAGGATATCGCCGTTTTCTATCCGCACATTATCATAGCCTTCCAGTGTTTTTGCCAACACCGGCAGCAGCCTTTTATCCAGCTCGACTGCTACGACCCTGGCGCCGCTCTGCGCCAGACCCTGCGTCAAAGTGCCTATACCGGGGCCGACCTCTAAAACCGTGTCGTCCTCAGACAGTTCTGCAGCAGCAACGATCCTGCGTACGACTTCTTCGTCGATCAGGAAGTTCTGTCCCAGTCTTTTATCCGCTTTTAATTTAAAGGTGTGCAATATATGATTGGTGACTTCGCGTCTGGCAATGATCGGTTTATCCATGCTGTTCTCCTAACTGCGCAAGCGCCTCGTCAAATTCGCTGCGGGTGACCCCATAGCTGTTGAGCCGCTCTAAAAACCTTTTGGCGTTGCCGTAGCCGATGCCCAGCAAAGCGCCCATTTTATCACGGCGATACGCCGCACTGCCTGTTCCGGCCAGATCGTTCTGCCACAGGTCTTGGCTGGTAAATTCGCTGTCAGGCTTATATTCATGGTGGCGCACCTTACTCAGCGCTGCCAGGATCGCCTCAGGCTGCGCCTGCTCGATGCCCACATCATTGTGCGCCGTAGCGTCCGCTTTAGGTACAAAGGCCTGTCCCGCTTCGGGAAAGCGCTGCGTCAGAAAGCGGCGGATACGTTCGCCGGCACCGTCCGGGTCAGTTAGGATAATGATGCCCCGCTTTTTATATGCGGCTTCGATCTGCCGCAGGGTATATGGCGCTAAGGTAAAACCGCCTGTTTCGATGGTATCGGCTTCCAGGGCGCGTTTGATCGCCACTGTATCCATTTTTCCTTCTACTACGAGAACTTCTTTCAGCAAGTCCGCGCCTCCGTTACTCTAAGATATATACGTCTAAGGTACGGCGTCCCCATTGAATGGCTCTGTGCCAGTCGTGCATAAACACGTCCAGCCGATTGCCGCGGATAGCGCCGCCGGTATCGCCGGCCATGGCAATGCCATAACCGGGGATATACAGTTTAGTATAATACGGGATAACCCGCGGGTCAACGGCCACGATACCTTCGTAAGGCACCAGTCCTATCGAAGTTCGTCCGGTACCGCTGCCTTCACCCAAGGTATAGGCGGTGATTTCCATGGTCATAACTTTATTATAACGCATCCGCCCGCGCGAAGTTTCGATAGAACGAGCCATGCCGCGCTCTACCAGTTCACGTCTAGGCTCTTCCAGCACTGTCTTGCTGATGATATGAGTTTGTAACAGGCCGTCTTTAAGCGTAGTTTTTCTGGTCACCTTCATCTTGCCGGGTACGCCCGGTTCCAGCACCTTATTCTCACCATACGGCTTTTCCAGATTATCAACAAACTCCACAGGCGGCTCGATCGGCTGCTCTTCTTCATGCAGCTCATCAAAACGCCCTAAAATATGGATCTCCAGGTCGGAAGTGATCGGCGTATCAACAGCGGGATAGACTGTTTTGCCTTCATAATTGATCGCCAGGGCATCCAGCGCCTCGCCGACAGTTGCTTTACCGGTATAGAATTTTTTGCTGACGCCATATTTTTCGATCGTTACAGGCAGGGCGCGTTTCAGCTCAATAACTTCCCTGGTCTTTTTTTCGGCATTTGCCGGAGAGATCAGTATCCGGTCTTCTTTGCCGACCTTGACGCCGGACTCTTCCAAAATAGAACGGGGATCTTCAAGAATAGTGGTCACTACTTTTTCCTGCCCGTCGTAACGCAAAACTATTTCTTTGCTGTTGGCCAGACAAATAGCGCTGAAAACTAAAACTACCACTAACAGCAGCGGCAAAATTTCCATTGCTCTATATAATGATTTTCTATTAGGCATAAATTGTACCTCCTTTTAAAGACGTATAATTTTACCATAAAGAAAAATTTTCTGTCAAACTGTCGCCCTTAAACACACATAAGCTTTTGCACAAAAAACAAAAACGTAAAAACTACTGTGGACACAGATACTTGTTTTGACTTCTGGAAAATAACAGCCTTAAAATACAAACTGCCTGTTTGCGAAAAACAAACAGGCAGTTTGTATTTTATTTTATTTTATTAAAAAGAGTTTTGACATTTTTAGTAGTCTGCGCTGCCAGCGCTTCAAAGGTCGTGCCGCGCACTTCGGCCGCATTGCGTGCCACCAGCTCGGTATAACCCGGCTGATTACGCTTGCCGCGATAAGGCACCGGCGTCAGATAAGGTGAATCTGTTTCAAACAGCAGCAGGTCATCCGGCACATACTGCAGGACCTCGCGCACTTTTGCGGCATTTTTATAAGTAGAGGTGCCGCCAAAACCAAGATAAAATCCTCGCTTAAGCAGTTCCTTCGCCATTTCCAGTGAGCCGGAATAGCAGTGGAACACTGCCCGCACACCTGTGACTTCTTTTTGGAAGATCTCCAGAATATCACCGTGCGCATCGCGGTCGTGAATGATCACCGGCAGGTCGAACTGTTTGGCCAGATCGAGCTGTTCTAAAAGACGGCGCTTCTGCACGTCCTTCGGCTCGTTGCCCTTCCAGTAATAGTCGAGGCCGATCTCGCCGATGGCTACTACCTTGGGGTGGACGGCCCAGGCTGCCAGCTCGTCAAGATAGCTGTTATCCAAAATACCCTCAAGGTCTTCAGGATGCCAGCCCACAGCGGCATACATAAAATCATATTTTTCAGCTAAACTTACAGCGAAACCCGACGTGATCTCATCACAGCCGGGATTGATGATCCCGTCCAGTTCTTCCTGCAGCTGTGTAAGCAGCGCGTCGCGGTCATCGGTAAAATAGTCCGAGTCCATATGGGCATGGGAATCGAATAGTCCTGTACGTGACATCTTATTTCACCTTGCTCCCGGAAGCGATATCGGGGGCATCAGCCAGCACCAGCTTACCTTCTCCGTCAGAGGCGGCCAGCAGCATACCGCGGGATTCGATCCCACGCAGTTTTGCAGCTTTCAGGTTGGCGATCACGATAACATTGCGGCCGATCAGCTCTTCGGCAGTATAATGCTGCGCGATCCCGGAAACGATGGTACGTTCTTCTTCGCCGATCCTGACCTCAAGCTTCATCAGCTTATCGGTTTTAGGTACGCGCTCTGCTGCGGTAATGGTAGCTACGCGCAGATCTATCTTCATAAAATCATCGATAGTTATTTCTTCTGTTGCCGCGGCTTTGCTTTCCGTTTTGGCCTCAGCTTTTACTTCGGCCTTAACTGCTTGTTTAGCGGCCGGAGCAGTCTTTTTGGTAGCGGCGATAACAGTTTCTCCGCTTTCAGTGATCTCGATACGCGGATACAGCGGCTCACCCTTCTGCACTTTGGTGCCGTCAGGCAGCCCGCCCCAGGCGGTATCGGCCAGCAGGAACTGCTCGGGAGCAGTGAGGCCCAGCTGGGTATAGATCTTGGGACTGGTAGAAGGAATATAAGGACTTGTAAGGATAGCGACGATGCGCAATACCTCTGCCAGATTATACATAACTGTTTCCAGACGCACTGCTTTGGCGGGATCTTTTGCCAGCAGCCAGGGGCCTGTTTCATCAATGTATTTATTGGCACGGCTGATAAGCGTCCACAGAGCTTTGATCGCCGTGTTGATTTCCATATGGTCCATAGCGTCCTGATATTTTGCAACAGTTTCATTGACCAGGGCGATCAGCTCGTCATCAAGAGGATCACTGCAGGCGGTTTTATGGATCACGCCGCCGTGATATTTTTCGATCATGCTGACCGTACGGTGCAGCAGGTTGCCAAGGTCATTGGCCAGATCAGCGTTGATGCGGGTGATCAGCGCGTCGCGCGAAAAATTGCCGTCACTGCCGAGGTTGATCTCGCGCAGCAGGAAATAACGGATAGCATCGGCGCCAAATTCGTCGATCAGCGCCAGAGGATCAATGACATTGCCCTTGGATTTGGACATTTTGTCGCCTTCAACTACCAGCCAGCCATGTCCGTAAACCTGTTTCGGCAGTTCTTCACCCATAGCCATCAGCATGATCGGCCAGATGATAGTATGGAAACGCACGATCTCCTTGCCGACCAGATGCAGGTTAGCAGGCCAGTATTTATTGAATTTTTCCGGATCACTGCCGTAACCGATACCGGTAAAGTAGTTGAGCAGCGCGTCAAACCAGACATAGACAACGTGTTTGTTGTCAAAAGGCACAGGGATACCCCAGTCGAAGGTGGTGCGGGTGATGCTCAGATCTTCCAGTCCCTGTTTGATGAAGTTGATCATCTCGTTGCGGCGTGCCACAGGCTGAATGAAGTCGGGATGAGTTTCGATATATTCCAGCAGACGGTCCTGATATTTGGAAAGCTTAAAGAAATAGCTTTCTTCTTCCATACGCTCTACCGGACGGCCGCAGTCGGGGCATTTGCCGTCGACCAGCTGACGCTCCAGCCAGTAGGATTCGCAGGGTACACAGTACCAGCCTTCATAATTCTTTTTATAAATATCGCCCTGTTCAAAGATTTTCTGCAAAATACTTTGCACAACCTTATGATGGCGTTCTTCACTGGTACGAATAAAATCGTTATTAGTGATATTGAGGCGCTGCCATAAAAGTTTGAAATTTGCGATGATCTCGTCAACATATTGTATCGGGGTAACACCCATCTCCGTAGCTTTACGCTGAATCTTCAGACCATGCTCGTCACTGCCGGTCAGAAAAAAGACGTCTTCGCCCTTGGCACGATGATAACGGGCCACGGTATCGGCGATAGTCGTACAGTAAGCATGACCGATATGCAGTTTATCGCTGGGATAATAGATCGGGGTGGTGATATAAAACGTTGGTTTTGTCATATGTTGATCCCTTCTTCTTCTGAAATTAATTTATTATATAATTCCCGTTTGGGAATCTTATTTGCTTTAGCAACCTGCGCCAGCGCCGTTTTTTTATCGACGCCGCGAGCCAGCAGTTCCTGTACCTGCGCCAGCGGATCCTTTACTTCCTGCGCAGGCTGCGGCTGTTCCAGGCCTCTGGCGATGACCAGGCAGAATTCACCGCGGGGCTTATTTTCATGCAGCCAGGTCAGGCACTGACTGACCGTGCCCCGGAAAAACTCCTCATGCAGCTTGGTCAGCTCACGCGCTGCTGCCAGCTGTCTGTCCCCCCAGACCTCCAGCACTTCCTGCAGCACCTGTTCGATCCTGTGCGGCGCTTCGTACAAAATAATCGTAGCCGGCAGATACTGCCATTCTTCCAGCTGCTGCCGCCTGTTTTTTTTGCTCTTGGGCAGAAATCCGCCGAAAAAAAACGGTGAGGCAGGCAGGCCTGAAGCAATGAGCGCACATAACGCTGCGTTGGCCCCGGGTACAGGCACTACCTGCACGCCGGCATCGATCGCCAGCCTAGCCAGTTGTTCGCCCGGATCAGCGATACCGGGAAATCCGGCGTCACTGACTAAAGCGATATTTTTTCCGGACAGCAGTTCGTCCAGCAGATAAGCTCCCTGCCGTTCTTTGCTGTGCTCATCATAGCGTACCAGCCGTCCCTTGATATTGAAACGGTTCAATAACTGCAGTGTATGACGGGTATCTTCGGCAGCGATAATATCCGCCTCGGCCAGCATTCTCTGCGCCCTGGGCGTCATATCTTCCAGATTGCCGATCGGCGTCGCGCACAAATATAAAATTCCTGCCATTATTCTGCCTCCTCCGCCATACCGTAATATTCCAAAGTCTGTTTACTGTGGCTGCCATCCTCATTATACATAATAAGCGGCGGCAAAACCTCCAGTCCGTAACTGCCGCCTTTGACCATTTCCATAAGAAAGATCCAGGCGGGCTTATCCGCAAAAGCATGTACCCATTGCAATTTTTTCGGCTGCAGACCATATTTAAGCGCCAGCTCCATACATTCCGTAAACCGCTCGGGCAACTGCACAATGGCAAAACGCCCTCGATATTTGACCAGATAGGCGGCGGCGCGAAAGAAATCCTCCAGCGTTGCCGTCAGTTCATGGCAGGCCGCAGTCGCTACCCGGCGAACCTTACCGCTGTTGCGGTAGGGCGGATTGGCGGCGATCAAATCGAAACTTTCCGAACGATAAAGCGCTTTCAGCTCCCGCAGATCGGCCAGCTCGGCACTGACACATTCCTCCAGCCCGTTAGCCGCAATGCTGCGGCGCATCAGCTCTACTACATGAGGATTACAGTCAACGCCTACTACTTGAGCCGCACCGCGTGCTGCCAGCAGCAGGCTGATGGCCCCTGTACCGGCGCCAAGTTCCAAAACACGGGCCTGCCTGACCAAATGCGGGAAAGCTGCCAGAAAAACAGCATCCGTAGTAAAACAAAATTCTTCCGAGTCCTGCCAGATCGCATAATTACAGCCGGGCAGGGAATCGCAGCGTTCTGTAGCTTTACTCATTTCAGATCGGATCGGCCTTGGAAGCATCAACGATCTCGTCCCATTCTACCTGGATAACGTTATCGGGCGTCAGCTGCACGGAAGCCGTACGCATAGCGCGGTTAATGCCTGTTACTTTGCCTTCTCCCAGCGGCGTTACTACCAGCGAGCCCAATTTTGGGATCTCGACACGGTCGTTGCCGCAGTTACGTTTACAGCCGCCTTCTTTGCAGCAGTACATATGGTTTTCATATTTCAGGCAGCACATCAGACGACCGCAGATACCCGAAATCTTCGCCGGATTCAGCGACAGATTCTGATCTTTAGCCATTCTGATCGATACCGGTTCAAAGTCACCTAAAAAAGTAGAGCAGCACAACGGCCTGCCGCAGCTGCCGATCCCACCCAGCATTTTTGCTTCATCGCGCACGCCGATCTGGCGCAGCTCGATCCGGGTACGAAACACAGCAGCCAAATCTTTGACCAGCTCGCGGAAATCTATACGCCCTTCGGCTGTGAAATAAAATATGATTTTATTGACGTCAAAAGTAAATTCCACATCGATCAGACGCATCGGCAGATCGTGATTAGTGATCTTACGCAGGCAGATATTGAAAGCTTCTTTCTCGCGTACGATATTTTCTTCGACTTTCTGGGCATCTTCATCAGTAGCTTTGCGCAGCACCGGTTTCAAAGGCGAAACCACCTCACTGTCGCTGACCTCGCGCGGCCCTACTACTACTTCGCCGTATTCTACCCCGCGGGCAGTTTCGACAATGGCGTGATCCCCCTGGGCTACGCTGCTAAGAGCGGGATCAAAATAATATATTTTACCTGCTTTTTTGAATCTTATACCTACAACTGTTGGCACTATCTCTCCTCCTTCCGAAGTATGTCTGTTTTAAGTACCACCGTTTCCAAAACCAGCTTGGCGCCGGCATTGCTTTCGATGGCCTGATATGCTTGCTGGGCGATGTCCGCCGCCTGCTTCAAATGCGAAGCGGGCCATGAGGCGGCCAAACGCCGTAATCTATCTGTGCAGTCACAGTTATAAATCTGTTCCTCCAGTCCGTTTTGCCAAAGCAAAACGTCCCGGGCTAAAAACAGCAGCATTTCCGTAAATAATAAACCGCCCTGTTTGTCATAGCTTTCGAGCCATGGCTGCGAAGCTACATACCGCATGGGCTGCGCCAGCGGCAGGGCTTCCATAAATTCCAAAGCCTGATCGCGGTAGCTCACGGCATCTGCAGCAGCCAAATTGACAGCAGAGCCAAGCGAACCGCCTGCCAGGCGGGCCAGCAGTTCCGGGCGTTCCAGCCCGAGCCTGTTCAAAGCCTCCTGTGTCAGTGCCAGGGGTATCTGGTCAAAGCGTAATTGAATGACCCGTGAAAGGATCGTCGGTAACAGGCGTTCCAGCCGCGACGCAACCAGAATAAACATCCAGTTTGGCGGCGGCTCTTCGAGCAGCTTCAAAAGGCTGTTCGCCGCTTCTACTGTCATCCTGTCAGCAGCGTCGATTACGCATATCTTATGGCTTGAAAGCGCAGGCGCAAAAGCGGCCTGCCTGCTCATTTCCTTGATCTGTTCTATTTTCAGGTCTTTTCCGGGAGCTTCCTGCTCCACCAGAATAAAATCAGGATGGGCAAAGCTGTGTTCTGCCAGATTAATCAAACGGCAGGATTCGCACCTGCCGCAGGGATGTTCGTCCGGCTTCTGGCACAGGAATGTTTTAGCAAAACGCAGTGCCAGCTGCTTTTTACCAATACCTTCCGGGCCGTAAAAAAGCAGTGCATGCGGCCTGTTACCCGGCTGCAGCAGCCTGGCTAAAAATTCCTTATTCTGTTCATGTCCCAGAATATCGTCCCACATAGGCATCCTTTCCTCGCTTACCCTTTAAGTAAAGCCTCCAACTCGCTGATCAGACAGCCGCGTACGCTTTCCTGTTCCTGCAAAGCATCAATGACCCTGATCCGCTGTGGATAGGCCTTACTTAGTTCGACAAATCCCTGCCTTACCTTGAGCTGGAAAGCAAGTCCTTCGTTTTCAAAACGGTCGGTCACACCGCGCTGCGACCTACGGCCTGCAAGCAGCAGAGGATCTCCGTCCAGCAGCAGCGTCAAATCTGGTTCCAGCCCGCCCGTTGCAAAAGTGTTCAGCTGCAGCAGCTCCTGCAGCGGCAGACCGCGAACAAAGCCCTGGTAAACCAGTGTCGAATCGCTGAAACGGTCACAAAGCACGATTTTTCCGGACGCTAACGCCGGACGCACGACCTTATCTAAATGATCAGCACGTGCTGCCAGATACAGCAAAGTTTCTGTACGCGCGTCTATGGCCAGCTGCGGGTCAAGCACCAGCTGACGCAGGCGTTCAGCAGCTTCGCTGCCTCCCGGTTCACGGGTGCAGACAACTTCTCGTCCGTTCTGCCTCAGGTACTCTGCGATCAGCTCCAGCTGCGTGCTTTTGCCGCTGCCGTCGGGGCCTTCCAATGTGATAAAATACCCTTTGTTCATCAAAACACCACTCGTATTTCCCTCAAGCTGCCGTCAGCGGGTCCGCTGACCGGCAGGTTCAAGTTTTTCATATTTTCACAGTAAGCGATGATCGCTTCCGTAATCAGCTCACCCGGCAAAAGTACCGGTATGCCGGGCGGATAAAAGCTTACCTGCTCGGCACAGATTTTTCCGGCCGCACGGCACAGAGGTATGCTGGTCTTCGCGCTGTCGAAGGCCTGCCGTAAAGACATCACCTGCTGCGGTGCAGGAAGCTGTGGGCTGACCGTCAAACGGCGCGACGTTTTTTTGTTTTTTTCCAGTTCGGTAAAAACCTGTTGTATCACAGCGAGTACGGCATCATAATCAGCGCCGCCGTCGCTATAGGTAACTAAAAATAACACGTTATCGGCATCTGTCAGTTCTACGGCAACACCTGCCTGCCGCAGTTTTTCCCCGGCTTCAATACCTGTATAACCCCAAGCGGCTACATTGACCGTCACCTTGGTGCTGTCAAACCCGGCAATACCGTTACTTCCGGCGCAATCCTCCGTCAGCAGCTTCAATCCCCTGAAGGTCTGTAAAAGCCGCCGCAGTCTGTCTGCCGCAGCCACAGCCTGTGCTGCCATCTGCCCGCCGCCTATCGCCAGCTGGAAACGCGCCGCGTCCAGAGAAGCCATCAGCAGATAATTGGGGCTGGTTGTCGTCAGCAGACTCATAACATCAGCAGCCCGCTTTAAATCAAGGCGCCGACCCTGCACATGCAGCATCGAGCATTGCGTCATAGCACCCAAAATTTTATGCGTGCTTTGCGCGCAGGCATCCGCGCCGCACTCCATAGACGAAGGCGGCAATAATTCGCTGAAACCAAGATGCGGGCCGTGCGCTTCATCTACCAATAGTGCAGCACCATATTTATGGGCTATTTGAGCAATCGTTTTAATATCAGCAGCCTGACCGTAATAATTAGGGCTGGTCAGAAACACTGCTTTAATAAAAGGATCTTTTTGCAGAGCTTCTTCGATCTGCCCGGCAGTGACCTGCGTGTTGATACCAAAAACCGCATCAAACTGCGGTAATACGTATACCGGTTCCAGATCACCTAAAAGCAGCCCTCCGGCAACACTGCGGTGAGCATTGCGGGGAATAAGAACTTTACCGCCCGGTTTGACAGCAGTCATCAGCATTGCCTGAATGGCCTGCGTCGTACCGTTAACAGCAAAAAAACAGCGGTCGCTGCCGTAAAGCTGTGCGGCCAGGGTCTGCGCTGCGGCAATACAGCCTTCAGGACAATGGATGTCATCCAGCTCCGCCATCAGCGAAACGTCCATCTGCAATGCGCCTGCTCCCAGCTCGCCAGCCAGAAGCGGTTCCATTCCGCGGCCGCCTTTATGTCCCGGCGTGTGGAAAGGATAGACCTGTTCTTTTTTATATTTGAGCATGGCCGCTACAAGCGGCATTTTTTTCTGATCTGCCTGCAAAAGAAAGCCTCCACGATAAATACAAACACTTATCCATGTTATCTTTACATTTTATCACAAGCAGCAAGGCGTTACAAGCAATTGTAACGCTTCGTCAAACTACCGCTGCAGCCGCCTGCTCACTGCAATAAAAATACTCCGGCTGCAAACAGCCGGAGCAAAGATATTCTGTTGTTCAGCCAACCATAGCAGCCTGCGGCTGCGGCTCGATTTCGTCTTTTAAATCTTCCCAAACGATAAAATTGGCTTTACTGAAACCGTTGAAGGTCGTCGCCGAAGCCGAAGTATAAGCGCCGCAGGAAGGAACCAGCAGCAGATCGCCTACCTCCTGGCGTACAGTCAGTTTGCCGCGGAACATGATATCCAGCGAATCACAGCTGGGACCGGCAAAAGTGGCTTCCACTTCTTCTCCTTCTTTAAAGCTGATCAGCTTAAAGTCCCACTGGTCAAAAATAACGCCGGAAAACGTTCCGTATAAACCATCATCAAGGAAATACCAGGGCTGACCGCCGCGTTCAGTAACACCGATGACGCTGGTAATAAGGTTGACAGCCGTACCGCACATAAAACGTCCCGGTTCCGCCCAGATCTCTACATTGGGAAAATCTTCGTCCAGACGGGCGTTGATCTGTTTAAGCATTTCTTTTAAATTAAAACGCACCTTGGGTTCGGGAATCGGAAATCCGCCGCCAATATCTAAGATCCGCAGCTGCATCCCTGCAGCGGCAGCTTCTTCAAAAATCTCGCGGGCCAGATCAAGCGCATTCAGATATGGATCGGCGCTCATCGTCTGGCTGCCGACATGGAAACAAACGCCGGCGGCGTCAAGACCGGCAGCCTGTGCTGCCTGCAGTAGTTCTACTGCGCGTTCGCGGCCTACGCCGAATTTTTTATTCAAATCTACATGTGCGGAAGAATTGTCGATACGGATACGCAGAAGCACCGTAGCACCGGGGCAACCCTGTGCCATTTTTACGATTTCACTTTCGCTGTCAAAAGTCATTTTATGTACACCGACGTCACAGCAGGCCTGCAGACCGCCGCCGGTTTTGATAGGATTGGCGTAAATCAGACGCTCGCCGTCAATACCCATTGCTGCCAGAGTTCTGATCTCGCCGTCAGAAGCAACATCAAAGCAGGAACCCAGGTCACGCAGCAGTTCCAAGATCCGCTGATGCGGATTGGCCTTGATCGCATAGTAAAGCTGCACACGCGGCAAGTGCTTTTTCAAAAAGCGATAGTTCTTTTCTATTTGTTCTAAAGAAAGTACCAGCAGCGGCGTTCCAAAGCGCTCTGCCAGCCTTTCTGCAGCATTTTGACTAAGTTGAAAAAAGATGTCCTTCTTCATATCCACTCTCCCCTTGCTTTAGCATTGATTTTACTCATATGATTTTACCACAAATTACTGAAAGTACAATAGGAAAATGAAAGAAATTGAAAAAAATTTGAGGAGTTTCAGGCAAAACCGTGATAATCACGCTTAACGTCTGTTTTTACTAAAATTTTACTGGTTTTTTAGGATTTTTAATATTTTTTTACTAAATAAGTCACTACTAAATATAGTAATCTATGCTGATTCGGCAAAGCAAAATACCTAAATATGGAAAACCCCCGCTTATTAAAAGCAGGGGTTTGCAAAAACTACTTATTTTTTAGGTGCTTCGATAACGTCGCAGCCCATATAAGGCCGCAGGACTTTCGGCACGATAACGCTGCCGTCTGCCTGCTGGTAATTCTCGAGAATAGCGGCAACAGTACGTCCTACCGCCACACCTGAACCATTCAGGGTATGTACGAATTCCGGTTTGGATTTAGTGTCGCGGCGGAAACGGATGTTAGCGCGGCGAGCCTGGAAATCAAGGAAATTGGAGCAGGAAGAAATTTCACGATAGCAGTTAGCCGCCGGCAGCCACACTTCCAAATCATAAGTTGCAGCAGAGCTGAACCCAATATCACCTGTGCAAAGACGCACGACACGATACGGCAGTTCCAATAATTGCAGCACCTTTTCGGCATTAGCCGTCAGTTTTTCCAATTCGTCCCAGGAATCTTCCGGCTTGGTGAATTTTACCAGTTCTACTTTATTAAACTGATGCTGACGGATCAGACCGCGGGTATCGCGGCCGGCACTGCCTGCTTCAGCGCGGAAGCAGGCGCTGTAGGCAGTATAATACAGCGGAAGATCGTCGCCGCTTAAAATTTCGTCGCGGTGCAGATTCGTGATCGGAACTTCGGCAGTAGGGATCAGGTAATAATCCAGCCCCTCCAGTTTGAACATATCTTCAGCAAATTTAGGAAGCTGGCCTGTTCCCTGCATACTGTCTTTATTGACGATGAACGGCGGGAAAAATTCCGTATAGCCGTTTTCACCGGTATGGATATCCAGAAAGAAATTGATTACGGAACGTTCCAGCCGGGAACCGAGTCCGCGGTAAAAAGTAAAGCGGGCGCCGGAAACCTTGCCGGCACGTTCAACATCGAGGATATTCAATTTTTCGCCGATATCCCAATGAGCCTGAGGCTCAAAAGCAAATTTAGCCGGTTCGCGCCAGGTACGCACTACCGGATTATCGGCATCACTGCTGCCAACAGGTGTATCTGCTGCCGGCATATTCGGAATCGTCATCAGAATTTCTTTTAATCTGGCTTCGATATCCTTCAGCTCTTTATCATCTTCCGCGATCTTATCACCCAGGGCACGGACCTCGGCCATCTGCGCATCTGCATTCTCACCGGCTTTTTTCATTTTGCCGATTTCCTGAGAAGCTGCGTTGCGCTGGCTTTTAAGAGCCTCGACCTGCAGGGTCAATTCACGGCGTTTCTTTTCCAATTCCAAAAATTCGTCAAGGTTCACATTGGCGTTACGCTTACGCATAGCGTCCATAACCAATTCAGGATTTTCCCTAACAAATTTCATATCTAACATTATTCATTCCTCCAAATGTTGAATTACTTCGTAAACTTTATTTTAGCACAATTTACCATAATATGAAAGAGAACACGCCGAAGAACATCGGCGTGCCCGTAAAATCACTGTTATTCAGTTTAAAATCAGCTGTATTCTTTAAAAGTTTCAATCAAACCGTCACGTTTGGCCAGATAATTGATCGCGCTGATAGCGGCTTTCTGAGCCTGACCGGCCGCACGATTGACCTGCCAAGGCTGACCGGTGCAGTCGCCGCCGGCGAAAACGCCTTCGATGCTTGTTTCAGCCTGGTCGTCGACAAGAACAGAACGGCCGCGCATCTGCAGACCCGGCAAAAAGCTGTTGAGCGGATCAGAAGCACGGAACATAAAGACTGCCTGGACACTGAAAAATTCACCAGTGGTATGCAGCCCGGTTACTCTGTCGGTACCGGTAATATCAGTCGGCTGATCCAGAATCACCGTTACATTTTTGCGTTTTGGAGCTACGAAGCCCTGAAAACGGGGAATAAAAATTACTTCACTGCAGATATCAGCCAGATATTCTATTTCTTCCATCGCATCAGGAACAGTGGCGATCGCAGCAACGCGCTTACCTTTGTATTCGGCGCCGTCGACTTTGGCGCAGTAGCTTACGCCGCGGCCTAAAAATTCTTTTTCGCCCGGCAGCAGGCTGGAACGGGAAATACCCGTAGCAAGAATTACCGTATCGGCATTATACTGGCTGTTAGGCGTACCCAGTTCAAAATAACCGGCTTTCTCTTTTAATGAAACTATTTTTTCTTCGATAATCTCCGCACCGATATGGCGTGCATGCTCGATGAACCTGTCCATCAGCTCATTGCCGGAAATATCGGGACAGCCCATATAATCTGTGATAAGCTCGACACTGCGCAGACGGGGACTGAAACCGTGAGCCTCAAACACCACTACCTTCCGTCCTTTACTGCTGGCAGTAATAGCCGCCGACAGGCCCGCCGGACCGCCGCCGATAATTGCGATATCATATTTCATGTTTTAATCCTCCAAAAAATTTTTAGGGGAAGCCTTCATTTAGTTCAACAAGCTAACTGTTTTTATTTTACCTTCTTTAACACGTCAGCGTCAATCCTTTCCACATGTATACACAATTTTACCGTTTTTTTAAACAGCTTCCTGCGGTTTTAAGAAAAATTAGAAAAACAGCGAAAAAACTCTTGCCAAACTTTCCATTTTCGTGTATTCTATATAAGCAACATTACGACGGCCCATTAGCTCAGTTGGTAGAGCACCTGACTCTTAATCAGGGTGTCGTAGGTTCGAGGCCTACATGGGTCACCAAAATTTGGCCGGTTGGTCAAGCGGTTAAGACACCGCCCTTTCACGGCGGTATCAGGGGTTCGATTCCCCTACCGGTCACCATTCGGGCGCTTAGCTCAGCTGGGAGAGCGTCTGCCTTACAAGCAGAATGTCGGCGGTTCGATCCCGTCAGCGCCCACCATTTTTTATTTTGGTAGAATTTTTATGTAGCCCCACCAATGGCCCGGTGGTTCAGTTGGTTAGAATGCCGCCCTGTCACGGCGGAGGTCGTGGGTTCGAGTCCCATCCGGGTCGCCATTTTGCCTCGGTAGCTCAGTTGGTAGAGCAAAGGACTGAAAATCCTTGTGTCCACAGTTCGATTCTGTGCTGAGGCACCATCAAAGAGCAACACCCTTCTTTTAATAAAGAAGGGTGTTTTTTATTTTAATGCCATGCTTTATATAAAGTACAGGCGCTGCTTCAGATGGAGCAGCGCCTGTTTATTTGACAAACCATATTATTTACTGAAATTACTACCGTTGAGAGTGACTTCTTCCCATTTATCATTTCCAATAACATTTTTATCTATATACCCGGAACCTGTCGCACCAGAGTGATTCATTGCTGAACCAACATCAATACCATCATTACTACCACCAGCAGTAGAATCTTTATAACGATACCACTTATCCGTTCTACTATCATAAATATATTTAGCTTTCCAATTTTGTCCTACAGCATTAGGATTAACATAAATAAGCGGATCTTTATTAGCAGGATCTGTACCAGTATGAAACATTAAATATAGTTCCTTTACCACATTCCCTACTGTTCCCTGTACTTTATCCCAATCATGTCCCTGCTCTTGCCACCATTTGCGAACAGCATCGTTACTTGTTAAATCCAAGCCATTCAAAGCATCAACTATCTTATCATAAAAATCTTTGCCTATACCACCACTAACAATAATACTTTCTTCATTATGCTCAGCAATAGAACAGACTACTATTTCATTACTGACGCTGTAAGTGCCATTATCGGCACATTTAGGTGCAAATGTAAAATATTTATTATCTGTCTCTTCAATCGCTTCTGTCAAAAAAGTTGTAAGGTCACTGCTGTAACCGGCCGCATGCTGAGCGTGGAATATCCGCAGAATCTGCGTCCGGTTAGCCAGACATTCCTTTTTCGCCGCTTCCTCACGGGCTTCCATAAAATACGGAATCGCCAGCCCTGCTAAAATTCCCAGCACTGCGATAACAATAACTAATTCAACTAAAGTAAAACCTGTTTGTCTTTTCACGTTCAGACGCTCCTAAACTCTATTCTTATCTGAATTTAACCATATATTCATCAAAAAGTAAATATTATTTTTTAAAATAATATTTTTTGTTAATCCAGCATTGATTATAAACTATATATTCATAATATGATTCAAATTAAGAAATATGTATTCGCAATGGGTGAGTGCAGCACACTATTTACATCATACCAGCCGAAATCTGCTTCCCCCTGATACCAAAACGACAGTTTTTTTACTTTCACTGCAGAAAATCTTGGTTGGCAGCAGGAATTATAAGCAGCTAAAGCGAATTGATAATAGTTAATTTATATATTGATGGAGGTAGCTATGTTTACACTCATAAAAAATGCTCATATTTACGCTCCTGCCGATACAGGCTGCCAGGATCTCCTGCTGGCCGGACGTAAAATCGTTCATATGGCTCCGTCAATCGGCGAGCTGCCTTTTGACTGCACCGTTATTGACGTCAGCGGGGCTAAAGTCACTACCGGTTTTATTGACCAGCATATTCATATTACGGGCGGCGGCGGCGAAGGCAGCTTTGCTACCCGCGTACCTGAAATCCAGCTGTCACAGCTGACAACGGCAGGTACTACGACAGTAATCGGGCTGCTTGGCACTGACGGCGTGACCCGCAGTATGGAAAATCTGCTGGCGAAAGCCCGTGGCCTAGAAGAAGAGGGTATTTCCACCTGGATCTATTCCGGAGCCTATCCTGCTGACAGCGGGCATATCACCGGCACTCTGCGCAGTGACATCGTTTTGATCGACAAAATATTGGGCGGCAAGGTCGCAATGAGCGATCACCGTTCGTCTATGCCCAGCACACAGGCTTATGCCAGCCTGGCAGCAGAAGCCCGTATCGGCGGTATGCTGAGCGGCAAAGCCGGCGTGCTGCACATCCATATGGGCGACGGTAAACGCGGTCTGGAACCGGTTCTTGAGATCCTTGAAACTACAGAGCTGCCGATCAGTGTGTTCCGTCCTACCCATGTCAACCGAAATCCCATGCTTTACAAACAGACTATCCAATTCGCACTGCAGGGCGGTATTATTGATCTGACCTGCGGTATGACAGGAAGTGCTATCCCTGTGCCTCAGGCTGTTAAACAAGCTTTAGACGCAGGCGTACCTTTGGAACGTCTGACCTTGAGCAGTGATGGTAACGGCAGCATGCCTAAATTTAACGAAAACAATGAACTGATCGGGCTGACTGCCGCTGCGCCACGTTATCTATACGAAGAAATGCTGAGTATCGTCAAAGCCGGCGTATTGCCCTTTGACAAAGCATTACAGCTGATAACCTGCAATGTTGCCGATGCCCTGAAGCTTGAAGACAAAGGCCGTATTGCCGTAGGCAAAGATGCGGACCTGATCGTTTGGAACGACGACCTGACCTTAAACAAAGTTTTTGCCAGGGGCCGCCTGATGGTAGATGAGGGGCAGGCCGTTGTCAAGGGAACTTTTGAAAACTAAAGGAGCTAAATTATGACGGCTAAAATCATTTGGACTTTGATCTTTTTCTGTTCTATCCGCGGTGTTTATGCCAACGCTGCAAAAAAAGAAATTGCTTATACAGTAGCATTTACAGTTACGCTGTTTTTCTCCATGTACATGCTGGCAGATCTTTTTGGAGTACTGCCGCCGGGCTTTATCGAACAATTATTTTGAACAAGAATAGAATAATTAAAACAAAAGGACTATTTCTTAACGAAATAGTCCTTTTTTCTATCTGAAATTTATTCGCCGCCCAGCAACCTGTAACCAATCCCCGCTTCGGTGATCAGATATTTAGGCTGCGCCGGATCAGGTTCTATTTTGCGCCGCAGCTGCCGCATATAGATCCTGATATAATGGGTATCCGTATCATATTCATTACCCCAGACAGCTTTCAGCAGCTGTTTATGCGTCAGCACGCGTCCGGCATATTTAAGCATCACCTTAAGCAGCTCATACTCTGTCGGCGTCAGCTTTACTTCACGCCCTTCCACTACTACCCTGTGCTCCAGAAGATTGAGCTGCAAACCGCCGCAGGTCAGTATCGGTTCTCCTTCTTTATTGCCGGCCCGGCGCAGACAGACTCTCATTCTGGCCATCAGCTCACCCATACCAAAGGGTTTGGTCACATAGTCGTCAGCTCCGACATCTAAGGCGGCAATTTTTTCCTGTTCCTGCTCACGCGCCGTCAGGACAATGATCGGCGTTTCCGACCATTCCCTCAGAGCTTTCACAACTGCTTTACCGTCCATATCAGGCAGCCCCAGGTCAACCAAAATAATATCCGGCCTGAAGGAGGCCGCCATTAACAGCCCGTCCTGCCCTGTAGCAGCTTCACCCAGCTCATAGCCGTAGGCCTGCATTGATATTTTTAAAAGCTTTCTGATTGCGGGTTCATCATCAATAATTAAAACGCGCAATGTATTTTCAGTCATTTTTTTCACCAGCCTTTTCTTCCGGCAGTGTTACAGGCAAGGCAAAAGCAAAAATACTGCCGCCACCAGTGCGCTGTTTAGCCCAGATCCTGCCGCGGTGGGCATCGACAATGCCTTTGCAGATCGCCAGCCCCAAACCGGTGCCGCTGATTTTCTCCGTTTGTCTGGCCCTGTAAAATTTATCGAACAAATGCGGTAAATCTTTGGCCGTCACCCCCAGCCCCAGATCTTTGACCATAACGATCACTTCGCTATCGTCAAGACAGGTCTGTATTTCGATCTCACTGCCTTCTACTGAATATTTTACCGCATTATCCAGTAAATTCAACACTACGTGCTCAAGTAAGGCCGCATCGGCATAAATCAGCGGCAGATCGTCTGCTATCTCTACTTTGATCTTATAGCTCTGCGTATGTTCCTTGCTGCGCCGCAGCGCACCGCTGACAACATCCTCCAGATCGCACCAGTCCAGCTTCAGCTGCAGCATCCCGCTTTCCAGACGGGCGGTATCTAAAAGGTTGCCGATGATCCGTTCCATCCTTTTAGAGGCATCGGCAATGGTTTCCAGAAGCTGCTGCCGCTGTTTCTCACCATAAGCAACCGCTTTATCATTTAAGGTATATACCGAAGCCATGATAGCCGCTAAAGGCGTTCGCAGTTCGTGGGAAACAGAATTAAAAAGCGCTGTACGTAATTTATCTGCCTCACGCAGCATTGCGGCCTGTTTTGCTTCGCTGCTCAGCCCGGCCCGCACCAAAGCGATCGCCAGCAGGCTTACCCACGCGCCCAGTACAGCCCTTTCCTCCGGCGATAACCTCCGTGTATCGATAGCGATGCCAACAACACCGATAACTTTTTCTCCATTCATCAGCGGTAAAAAAAGATTTTCAGCACCGGGTAAAGTATCAGTAGAACGTCCGGCGGCCTGTCCGTGTTCCTGCACCCAAGCTGCTACAGCATATTCTGACGGCGACAGCTGAAACTCCGCGGCCGCATCCTCCTGCTGTACAGCATAACAGGCCTGCAGCCGCAGTACTTTACTTTCAGGCAATAAAATCAGCACTGTCCGCTGCAGCTCTCGTCCCACATGACTGACAAATTCTTCCATGATCGTCACTGCGTCATCGACTGCGGCAATACGGCTGCTGAAACGGTATAGACTGTTGACATTGCTTTCACGGCGTCTGGTACTTTCCAATTCCCGCCTCAGCGATTCTGTCTTTCCACCGACTAAAAATGCTACCAGTCCAAAGATCAGAAAGCTCCACAGATATCTGATATCATAAATAGTAAAAGTAAAAATCGGTTCCAAAAATAAAAAGTCAAAACCTAAAACACAAAAGAGCGCTGTTACATAGGCCGTACTTCTGCCCCACCAGGCTGCTGTCAACAATACCGGCAGCAAATACAGTAAGGATATATTGACCAGCTCCAGCTGACCGCGGAAAACATAGCAAAGCCCAGTAGTAATGACAACTGCCGCCAGCGCCCCTACATACTGGCGCCAGCCGGCCTGCTGCTGCGGTACTGCCGTAGTGATGACAGGAGACTTTTCTTCCTCTTCCCGCCCCTGGATGACATAAACATGGATAAACCCGCTCCTGTCAATCAATCTGTCAACCAAGGTTTTTCGGCCTATCTCATACCAGCGGCGCGGCCCTGATTTCCCGACCACGATCGCGGTAACATTTTCTCTGACAGCGATCTGCAGAACCGTTTCCACAAAATCCGTACCGGCAGTAGTCAGGATCTGACCTCCCAGCTCTTTAGCCAGATTCAGGTTACGCCAAAGCCTTTCCCGTTCTTTATCACCATGAGGAAATCGTCTTTCCGGTGTTTCGATATGCACAGCCAAAAATTCTGCGTGCAGTCCCTGAGCTAAACGCTGCGCCGCTCTGATCAACTGTGCTGAAAAGGGACTGGCGCTGACGCAAACCATGACCTTGCCGGAAGCCGGCCAGGGACCTTCTATTTTATGCAGGCGCATATAGGCCAGCATATCCTGATCAACATGCCGGGCCGTAAATCTTAAAGCCAGCTCACGCAGCGCGCTGATATTGCCCTGTCTGAAAAAGCCCCGCAATGCCTGCTGGGCCTGCTGCGGACGATAAACCTTGCCTTCCTTCAAACGCTGCAGTAATTCTTTAGGCGGAATATCAATCAATCTGATATCATCTGCCAGCTCAAAAAACGCATCCGGTACAGTCTCACGAACAATACTCCCGGTAATTTGAGCAACAACGTCATTCAGGCTTTCGATATGCTGGATATTGACAGCAGTATAAACGTCGATACCGGCAGCCAAAAGTTCTTCTACATCCTGATACCGCCGCTGATGGCGCGAACCCGGCACATTACTGTGCGCCAGTTCATCAACGACTACCAGCTGCGGGCGGCGTCTGAGAATAGCATCCAGATCCATTTCCTGCAGCATCTTGCCATGATATTCTATTTCCTGCTCGGGGATACGCGGTAAACCTTCCAAAAGCGCTGCTGTCTCTTTGCGCCCGTGCGTAAGCACCAGGCCTAGTACAACGTCAGTCCCCTCCCGCAGACGGGCATGTGCTTCCTGCAGCATGCTACATGTTTTACCAACACCGGCAGCAGCACCTAAAAAAACAGTCAGCTTGCCGCGCTGTTCTTTATTGGCAGCAGCCAGCAGCGTTTCAGCATATTCATGTCCACTTTGAGGTTTCTCTGTCAGTTCCATAACCTTCTCCTTCGCAAGATAGTCAAATAGGGCTGCCTGAATGCAGCCCTAACTTTTATTGATTCTGTTGTAAATTATCAAGCGCCAGATTCAATTTTAAAACATTGACTCTGTCCTCTCCGACAACTCCCAAATCAGCATTTTCAATATGTTCTGAAACCAGATCGCGTACCTGTCTGATTTCCAGACCACGTACTTTGGCAATACGTTCGATCTGGCAATAAGCAGCTGCCGGCGTCAGGTGCGGATCCAAACCACTGCTGGAATTTGTTACCAGTACGCTGGGCACTTCTTGATCAGATGTCCAGCCATTGGCCGCACGTACAGACTCTGCCAGCTCGCCGACCTGCTGCTGCAGTTTAGCGCTGGTACCGCCATAGTTAGTGCCGCCTGAATTGGCAGCGTCATTACCGCCTGCAGAAGGGCGGCTGCTGAAGTAGCGGGCATCTGTGAACGCCTGACCGATCAGAGCCGATCCTACCGGAACTCCGTCTTTTATTATTATACTACCATTAGCCCGGCTGGGAAATACCACTTGCGCCAAGCCTGTCATGGCCAGCGGATAAACCAGCCCGGTAAAAATACTCAAGGTTACAACCATTACTAACGATCTTATTATCGCGCCCATATTTCCACCTCATTCTTTCTTAAGCCAAGCCTAAAGCAACTAAAAGCACATCAATGATCTTGATGCCAATAAACGGTACGATGATACCGCCAACACCATAGATCAGCAGATTTCTCTGCAGTATTTTAGAAGCTCCCAGCGGTTTATAGGCTACGCCTTTCATCGCCAGCGGTATCAGCGCGATGATGATCAGCGCATTGAAAATCACGGCGCTTAAAATAGCGCTCTGCGGTGAATGCAGCTGCATGATATTGAGCACTTCCAACGGTGCATAAGTTGCGGCAAACAAAGCCGGGATAATCGCAAAATATTTGGCAATATCATTAGCAATACTGAAAGTTGTCAGGGAACCGCGTGTCATCAAAAGTTGTTTACCGATCTCCACAACTTCGATCAATTTCGTTGGATTGGAATCAAGATCGACCATATTGCCCGCTTCCTTAGCCGCCTGTGTACCGCTGTTCATTGCAACGCCCACATCTGCCTGAGCCAGTGCCGGCGCATCGTTAGTACCGTCACCTGTCATTGCTACCAGCATTCCCTGCTGCTGATAGGAACGGATCATTTTCAATTTCGCTTCCGGCGTTGCTTCAGCCAGAAAATCATCCACACCGGCTTCGGCAGCGATTGCTGCCGCTGTCAACTGGTTATCACCAGTGATCATGATCGTTTTGATGCCCATTTTCCTCAATTCACTGAAACGTTCTTTAATACCGCCTTTGACGATATCTTTCAGATAAATAACACCCAGGACCTGTTTATCTTTGGCAACTACTAAAGGTGTACCGCCCTGATGCGCAATATTTTCACAGGCACTGCGGACTTCAGCAGGAAAAGCCCCACCCAGTTCGCTGACATAGTTCTGCATGGCTTCCATCGATCCCTTACGTATTCTGGCATCGACGATATCAATACCGCTCATTCTGGTCTGGGCGGTAAAAGGAATGAATTCTGCCTGTAAATGTGTAAGATCACGCTCACGCAGGCCATATTTTTCTTTAGCCAGGACAACGATACTACGCCCTTCCGGAGTTTCATCAGCCAAAGAAGCCAGCTGTGCCGCATCGGCCAGTTCTCCCGCAGTAATGCCAGCAGCAGGAATAAATTCCGTCGCCATCCTGTTGCCCAGGGTAATCGTCCCCGTTTTATCAAGCAGCAGCACATTTACGTCACCAGCTGCTTCTACAGCACGGCCGCTCATTGCCAGGACATTACGTCCCAAAAGCCGATCCATTCCGGCAATACCTATCGCTGACAGCAAACCGCCGATCGTTGTAGGAATCAGGCAAACCAGCAGCGCAACCAGTGCCGTTACAGAAATAACCGTACCGGAATAAATCGCAAACGGTTCCAAAGTTACTACTGCAAACAAAAAGATGATCGTCAAACCAACCAAAAGAAGCGTCAAGGCGATCTCATTCGGGGTTTTCTGACGTTTAGCACCTTCAACCAGTCCGATCATCCGATCGAGAAAGGTTTCGCCGGGATTAGTAGTCACCCTGACTTTAATCCAGTCGGATAACACCTTAGTGCCGCCGGTTACAGAAGATTTATCACCGCCTGATTCGCGGATAACAGGCGCTGATTCACCGGTAACAGCGCTTTCATCCACCGATGCCATGCCTTCGATTACTTCGCCGTCGTTAGGAATGGTATCGCCAGCTTCAACCAAAACTATATCACCCTTGCGGATAGCTTCGGAACCGACGATTTCAAAACTGCCATCAGCTTTGATTTTCTTTGCATGCAGAGATTTGCGGGCTTTACGCAAACTTTCTGCCTGCGCTTTGCCGCGGCCTTCGGCTACGGCTTCGGCAAAATTGGCAAACAGAACCGTAAACCACAGCCATAAATCTATATGCAGGTCAAACCAGCCTTCCTGTGTATTGCCTGCCATAAAAGCACGTACAGCCAGAACTGCTACTAAAATCGCGCCCAGAAAAACTATGAACATAACAGGATTCTTCCATTGGATACGAGGATCGAGCTTCAGGAACGCATTACGCACGGCCTCGCCCAAAATCTCTTGCTGTTGTCTATCTCTTTTCATCTCAGATCCTCCTTAAAATACCTTGCCCTGCAGCATAAACAATTGATCTACGATCGGTCCCAGGGCCAGGGCCGGTAAAAAAGTCAACGCGCCGACGATCAAAACAACACCGGCCAAAAGCACGGCAAAAAGACTGCTGCCCGTATTAAAAGTACCGGCATTGGCAGGAGCGATTTTTTTGGTTGCCATATTGCCTGCAATGGCCAAAACAGGCACAATAACGGCAAAGCGGCCGATCAGCATTGCCAAACCGATCAAAACATTGTACCACAGGCTATTGGCGCCCAAACCGGCAAAAGCACTGCCGTTATTGCCGACACCGGAAGCGAAACCGTATAAGATTTCACTGAGACCATGCGGCCCGGGGTTGGATATCCCGGCCTGACCGGCTTCCGTAAGACAGGATACAGCCGACATCGTTAAAATAGTGGCAGCCGGAATCAAAAGTCCGGCAATTGTCAAAACAACTTCTTTTGCTTCAATCTTTTTCCCTAGATATTCAGGTGTACGTCCTACCATCAGGCCAACAATGAAAACTGTGATAAATACGTACAGCATCATACCGTAAAATCCGGCGCCGACACCGCCCAGAACAACTTCTCCCAGCATCATCTGCAGCATAGGCACTAATCCGCCGGTACCGGTGTAGCTGTCATGCATCGAGTTTACTGCACCGCAGGACGCAGCTGTGGTAACCGTTGCAAACAAACTGCTGCTGCCGATACCAAAACGGACTTCTTTGCCCTCCATAGCAGTATCGCCGCTGATGCCCTGCGCAGCAACTATCGGATTACCATATTTTTCAGAAGCATAGCAAACCCCCAGCATCAAAACAAAAAGCAGCAGCATGGATGCCAAAACAGCATAGCCTTGTTTTTTATCTTTACACATCTCACCAAAAGTAAATAATAAACCTGTAGGGATCACTAAAATCAAAAACATTTCCAGGAAATTGCTCCAGGGAGTCGGATTTTCAAACGGATGAGAAGAATTGGCATTAAAAAAACCGCCGCCATTGGTACCCAGCTCCTTAATCGCTTCCTGAGAAGCAACCGGTCCCATAGCAATAGTCTGCTGTGCCCCTTCGACGGTTTGTACATCGACATAAGGATTAAGGTTTTGGATAACACCCTGAGAAACCAGCAGCAATGTTGCTACAACACAAATCGGCAGCAGTATTCTGGTCGTACATCTGATTATATCTGCCCAAAAATTGCCTAACTCACCAGTATTTTTACGCACCAGACCACGGATCAGAGCAATTGCGACAGCAGCTCCTGTTGCCGCCGACAAGAAGTTTTGTACAGTCAAGCCCAGCATTTGTGTCAAATAACTTAAAGTCGTTTCGCCGCTATAAGCCTGCCAGTTAGTATTGGTCATAAAGCTGGCAGCCGTATTAAAAGCAAGATGCCAGGTTTCGACGTTGGGCAACTGCTGCGGATTGAGCGGTAAAAAAGCCTGCGTCAGCTGCAAAACAAAAAGTGATAACATACCTAAAGCATTAAAAATAATGAGATTCAGGCAGTATTCCTTCCACGGCATTTCTGCGCGCGGGTCAACTTTAGCCATTTTATAAAAAATATTTTCCAAAGGTGCAAAAAATCTTTCACCACAGGTTTTTTCGTAATTAAAAACTCGCGCCATATATTTACCAAGCGGCCAGGCGCACAGCAATAATACGGCTAAAAACAGCACAAATAGCATAATGTCTTTTGTCATTTTAAAAATCCTCCGGTTTCAATAATGCATAAATCAGATAAAATAAAATACCTACTGCTAAAAGCGAACTGAGCCATAACTCAGTCAAGGGCAGCATTTCCATCATCATTTTCCCTCCTTGTACAAAAACACCACTTGCAAATCACCTTACTACTGATGATGACTTATTGTACTACTACCTTGCGTAAAGCCGCTGTCAAAAGAACCCTCCCCGCTGTAAAAAAGTTGTAAAAATTTGCCGTTCTGCGATTACTGTTTATTCTGTTCTAATAAAAGACTATAGCTGAAAATAAATAAAAATACCTCGGGAAAAATCCCGAGGTATTTTTCAGTTTATCTCAATAACCTTACCAACACCAATTTCTTTAACAGGTATCTGTGCATGTACTGCCGCTTTCGCTTGAAAGGAACAGCAGTGGCACGGATACAGCTCCCGGATATTATGCTTCTGTAAATAGGCAATCGTTTTTTCCAGACGGTCGTCGACCTTAAATAAATGCCAGCCGCCGATAACCCCCTGAACCTTAGCTTCACCGCAAACCTTTTTAGCATATTCAATGATATTGCAGATCCCGCTGTGCGAACAGCCTGTAATCACAAATAATCCTTCTGAGCCTCGGTAAACTAAAGCCGTATCATCAAGTACTAAATCTACAGGATCCTCAGCACTGCCAAACCCATGCCGCTGTTCAAAATCATTCAGTGTTGGGATCTCGCCTAAAAAAACCAGCCGTTTTGTTAACCATACCGGTTCTTTACTAAGCCGCAGCCTGCACTTTTCCTGCAGCTGCTGTGCTGTAAAAGGGGCGCCTATAGCTTCGCCGGCAAACTGCTTCGGCTTCAGGGCATCTGGATGCGCCAGCAGCTGCAGTTCAGAAAAATATTCCTGCTCGCTCAGCCATAGCAAACCCCGTGTATGATCATTATGCCCATGTGAAAGCACTACCTGCTGTAAGCGGCTCAGATCAATCCCCAACGCCTGGGCGTTTCTAAGAAATATATCCGAATAACCCACATCAAATAAAATTCTGACATCACCATCTTCCAGATAATAGGCTACGCCCGGCTCACCTAAATAATAACGGTCAATCAGAGTATTGTTATCTACCAACACAGTCAGCTGCATCATATACCTCCATTATTTTCAAAAAATCAGTCTGTAACTTTTTTACTTTCCCTCCATAACTTTTCACGAAACCAATACTCCTACAAGCTGTATTTACTTTCACATTAAAGCTTCCCTGCAAGTATCATAAGTCATTCCTTCTCAGAATACAACTTTTTTCTAAATCTGCGGCATCGCGCCATAAAAGAAACGTCCTGCACTTGGTAGTGCGGGACGTTTCGTAAAAATTATAAAATTGTTCTTTTAACCTGCTAAACAACCGACACGGTCATTTAAAAAATGCAGCAGCCGATAACGGAAAAAGGAACCATTAGTAAAGCTTTGACACAGCTTTTCCAGCCAGCTGTAGGAACAGCCAAAATCCTCATAAAAAACTTCTTCGCACCAGATCTGCTGCTTTATATATTCAAAAACCTGTGGCACCTCTTCAAACAGCAGGATCTGTGCTACCGCAGTTGTATCCAGCCTATGTGAATTGAAAGCAGTACAGATATCCTGAAGCTGCTGCAGGCATTCACCTTCAGGCAGTTGCCACAGCTGCTGCAGCTTTTGTAACAGTTCCAGCATAGCAGCTTTATTTTTAACATCGCGTCCGGCAATATAGTCACATAAAGCCCCCGTACTTACCAGAGGCATTTTTAATTCATTATTTCCATACATGCTATGATAAAAAACTGTAGGAAAATACACATACTGCAAAAAGCCAAGCACGGCATAACAATTCGGCAGGCACAGCCATTGACTGCTGAAAATCTGCATTTCAGCAGCGATGATACTTGCGTTAACAATCACCGTTTCCTGCGTATTGTTTTCACAAAACCCGACTGTCGCCAAACGCTTTTCTGAAAGAAATTTATCCCAATAGGTCAGTTCATTATAACATTCATAATTTTTCATGCTAGATCAACGTGAGAAATATTCTACAACGAGCTGGTCTTCGATCTGAATCGGAATCTCTTCCCGCATAGGCAAACGAACCAGAGTACCGCTGAAGCTTTCTTTATCCTTACTGATATACGGCAAAGCAAAGCTTTCACGTTCCAGGAAATTACTTTTAAAAAGCTCGTTACTGCGCGAATTTTCTTTCAAACTGATCACATCGCCTGCCTTACAGATATAAGACGGGATATTGACATTTTTACCATTGACCAGAATATGACGGTGCGTTACCTGCTGGCGTGCCAGACGAATAGAATTTGCAAAACCGATACGGTAAACCAGGTTGTCTAAACGGCATTCCAGTGTGCAGAATAAAGCGTCTGCCGTACGTGCCTTACTTTTACTTGCAGCTTTATAGTATCTCAGTAATTGACGTTCAAAAATGCCATAATAAGCTTTTATTTTTTGTTTTTCTAAAAGTTGTTTACCATATTCTGACATTTTTTTACTGCGTTTTACAGTTGTTCCCAATCTATCCAAAGCTTTGGGATGACCACACACATTGATGCCGAATCTACGGCACTCTTTAAATCTCGGTCCTCTTCTTGTTGCCACGTTTACATCTCCTTTATTATAAAAAATCATCAGCCGTTCTGGTTAGCTATTGCTAACTTCAAGCTACATTATAGCAACAACTTGCCCAGCCGTCAATATCTGCACAAAAATATACAAAAAGCACCCTGTAACAAGTACAGGGTGCTTAATTTCATAACTAAAAGCTAATATTATTCGCAGGTAAATGGCAGCAGAGCTACGTTACGTGCGCGTTTGATAGCAGTAGTCATTTGGCGTTGATGTTTAGCACAGTTACCGGAAATACGACGGGGCAAAATTTTGCCGCGTTCAGTAATATAACGGCGCAGCTTAGCAACGTCCTTATAATCGATTTCTTCAACTTTATCAACACAGAAGCTGCATACTTTTCTTCTGGTTCTTCTGCCTCTTTCACGTTTCATTCGCATAACCTCCCTATTTAGAATGGGATCTCTTCATCAAAAGGAACTGCGGAACCAAAAGATTCCATCTCGCTCTTCGGACCTGCATCGCCGGACTGAACCGGAGCTCCGCTGCCAGTTGCTTTACGTTCAATGAATTCTACGCTGTTGGCAATAACTTCTGTCACCCAGCGTTTCGTACCATCTTTAGCATCATAGCTGCGAATCTGCAAACGACCGTCTACAAGAGCCCTTTGACCTTTTGTAAGACTATTCCCGCATAATTCAGCGATTTTACCCCATACAACGATAGCAATAAAATCAGCTTCTCTTTGGCCTTCCTGATTAGCAAAAGGTCTGTCTACCGCTAAAGTGAACTGGCATACAACTTTGCCTGTCTGAGTATAACGAACCTCAGGATCACGAGTTAAGCGGCCCATTAAAATAACTTTGTTCATACTAGTTACCCTCCTGGTTACTCACCTTTTCTGATAATCATGTGACGCAAAATTTCATCGGTAATCTTCATAACGCGGTCAAGTTCTTTGACTGTTTTAGGTTCTGCACTGAAAGTTACGAGAACATACAAACCTTCTGCGATATCGTCGATTTCATAAGCAAGACGTTTCTTGCCCCAACGATCGGTTTTTTCTACAGTACCACCGTTATTGTTGATGAGGTTGTCAAATTTAGCAACAAGAGCTTCAAAAGCTTCCTCTTCAACGGGTTTTACGATGTACATGACTTCGTAGTTATTCACGAAATCACCTCCTCCTTTGGACTTTGGCCCCCAATGGGAGCAGGGGAAGTATATATTACTATATACAAGCTTATGTATTATACCATTAGTCCCAGTAAATTGCAAGGGTAGTTTACTAAAAATAACCGTCATACTAAAAAGCATGACGGTTATTTCCTTCGGCTGTTTTCTACGACTCTTTCCCTTATTTACGGCTTGTCTTATTTAGCGCCGAAGCTTTATTTTTCCCTCATAAGGCCCTTTTTATCAGGCGTCAGTTTTGACAAAATCGTCAAGCACCGCGCCGGGAGCTACCATTGGTTCAACCAGATCACTTTGTTCTACTACCGCTTCGATCAGGAAATTTTTTCCTTGTTTACGCGCTTTTGCCAATGCGGCGGTAAATTCAGCACAAGTAGTTACTGTCGCACCGTCTGCTCCGCAGGCTTTAGCAAAACCAACAAAATTAAACGGCGTCAGAATAGTAGAAGAGTAACGTTTATCATAAAAAACCTGCTGCCATTGACGGACCATACCCAAACAACTGTTATTGATGACAACAGTAATAAAAGGAGCGCTTTCACGCATCGCTGTATAGATTTCCATACCAGTCATTTTAAAGCCTCCGTCGCCGCAGATCTGTACAACCTGCGCCTCAGGCAGGGCAATTTTAGCTCCCAAGGCTGCCGGCAGACCAAATCCCATCGTTCCGCAGCCGCCGCTGGTCAAATGATGCCGCGGAGCGTCTACTTCCAGATGCAAGGCTGCCCACATCTGATTTTGCCCAACGTCAGTAACAAATACCGTATCTTCACCTTTAAAACTGCGCGTCAGTTCTTTCATCAGCCAGGGCGCTGTCAATCTTTCGCCGGACTGTGCCGCACGGTTTTCTGTCGCATCCCAGGCTTTGATCGTATGCCACCAATGTTCTATATCAAGTTTTTTCACCCGTTCACTCAGCTTGTTGAGGTTCTCTTTCATATCTCCGACTAAAGGCAGCGCTGTCATAACATTCTTATCTACTTCAGAAGGATCAATATCCAATTGGATAATCGTTTTTTTACCAACATAACGATTACGGTCACCTGTGACTCGTTCACTGAAACGGCTTCCCGCTACGATAAGTACATCGGCATTAGCAACTGCCATATTGGCTGCAATGTGTCCGTGCATACCTGTCAGCCCCAGGCATTGCCGGTCGCTTCCCGGAAAAACCCCAATCCCCATCAGCGTATTGACGACTGGCATCCCTGTTTTTCTGGCAAAACGCAGCACCTCTTCCGCAGCACCACTGTGAACAGCGCCGCCGCCTACCATAAATACCGGCTGTCTGGCATTAGTAATAGTAACTGCTGCGGCTTCCAATATCTCTTCTCTGGCCGTTTCCATAACAGGCGGCGTCAGTGGCTCCGCTTCCATCCACTCCACATCTCCGACCTGCAGATTGCTGGGAACATCCACCAGCACCGGTCCCGGACGACCTTCCTGTGCCAGGTAAAATGCCTGCCGCAGCGCCGGCAGCAAATCCTCAGGCTTACGCACCAAAATATTATATTTCGTTATCGGCAATGTCACACCGACAATATCTATTTCCTGAAAAGAGTCTCTGCCTAAATTTGCAACAGAAACCTGTCCCGTAATCGCTACCAGCGGTACGGAATCTAAATAAGCTGTAGCCAGTCCCGTAACGATATTGGTCGCACCGGGGCCGGAGGTAGCTATACAAACCCCCGTTCTGCCGCTGGCACGTGCATAACCGTCAGCAGCATGGATGGCTCCCTGTTCATGCGCCGTCAGTACATTACGCAGCGGCGCGTCATATAACGCATTATACAAGGGAATTACCTGACCGCCCGGATAACCGAAAACAGTATCTACTCCCTGTTCCAACAAAACTTTAATAATAGCTTGCGCACCAGATAACTTCATTCTTCGCTTTCCTCCCAAAATCAGCACTTTCAGACTGCAGCTTGTTCCTGCAGCATCAAGGTATTTACGGAAACCACCGCGACCTGTTTTGCCAGCAGCTTCGCCATTTGCGCAACATCACTTTCAGTATTCAAAACAATTTCCAGTTCCATTCCGTCAGACTGAACCTTCATATTGAGTTCCTGCACGTCCACACCTTGTTTTGACAATACCCGCAGCACTCTCGGCAGTAAAGTCTCCTCATTTTTAGCCTTTAAAAATAATTTTCCCGACATTTTGATTTCCTCCCTCGTATGATTTTGATGGAAAGCAGTGCGTTAGGAACAAATAAAAAACGCCCCTGCTTTTGCAGGGGCGTATAAAATACGCGGTACCACCCTAATTTATAACTTCGCACCAGTCCATCAACCGGCTCAGAATTAACGCATCTGGTACGCATCATGCTACTTACTTCTGCTTTCGCTGACGAGTTCATGGGTGATTTACTCAACAAGCGCTCCGTGCCGATTTCCACCAACCATCGGCTCTCTGTGACTTTACATCTTGTCTTTCTTCCCAATCATCACTTTTACAATACAATATTAAGATTGGTCATATTATGCCACTTTTAACAGCACTTGTCAACACTTTTTTCAAAAAATCTTATATTTGTTCCAATGTTTACAATGTTCTTAAATAATTGCCTACCAAAACAGAAATTCGTTCACTATATGCAGCATGATTAACTGCTAAAACTTCTTTGACCTGATCTGCAAAATTACCTGCTTCCGGAGCCAGCAAAGTTTTATAACTTAATGCGTAAGCTTTTCCTGTCTCAGTCTGTGGTATCAGAGCGTCTGTTTCTGCTAAACCGGCATAATCCCGCATTTGACAGGCCAGCTGCGGTGCCAGCTTCAGCGCCGTTTCCCAGGCTGCCAGCCACAATACGCTGCTGAGCTTAAAATGCACTTTCCCTTTCAGGGTTTTAGCTACTGCTCCCAAATCTTTTAAGGTCAAATCAGCATGTAAAAAACTCAGTCTGTAGCCAAAAGTATCAGCAATAGCGGCATGGGTCTGCAGCATTTCCTGCAGCAGCTGCGCCTCATCCAGAGTATTGAGCCCTAAAGCCGCAAATTTAATGCCGTTACGTTGCAATTCATTAGCAATCAGGTAATGCTCCTGTGGAGAAAGTAATTTACCCTCTTTAGATATCAGCAGCTCAAAATCTATTTCCCAGGGAGTATTTTTAAGATAAGAATTATAAATGAACTGTGCGTGCATAATAGCTTCACCATATTCCAAAACGATACGCCGCAGCTGTTCAGGCTCAAAATGAATAACTTCACTTCCTACCTGAAAATTTGCTTCCAAATATGAGCCCTGCATCGCATCACGAAATTCCTGCGGAAAATCATTATAACGCTTCTCTACCTCTGCATCTGACATTTTTTCGATCTGCAGATTTATTTTATCGCTGCAGTCCAGGCCAATCATGCTATAGCCGTATAATAATGCCTTTACAATATCTTCTTCACTTTTCAACCCTTCAGCATTGGCACCATAGCCTTCTTTATAACCTGTTTCAAAAACTCCCCAGGTTGCAGCATCTACAGCTTCCAGAAAATTGCGTTTTAAGAGCACGCTGTCAGCAGCTGAATATTCTGCAAGGACAGGCTTTACCTGCTTTTTAGCAAACAGCGGCGCAATGCATCCGCCTGCAGCTCCCAGCCAGTCACTGAAACCGATACTCGTACCTTTAGTGCCGCAGGCACTGGGCGCTGCCCATTTTACAAAACGACGGATAACTGCCGCATTATTTGCATTCAAAGACATAATATCCACATGCAAACCATCCTGTTCACAGGAATTTTCGACAGCCCACATCGCTGTCAAAGGACATTCCCCCTGTGTAACACAGACTAATTTTTTATCAGCAGCCTTTATAACCAGTGCGACCCAGCCGTTAGTGACTTCGCTCATAGAGGCTGACACAACCTTGCCGCCTGCCGCAGCCTCCATTGTTTTTACTGCCAGTGCTTGTTTAATAGCCATTTTTCATCCTCCAAAAATCTCAGTTATCTTCCTTCTAATATTATCCACAATCTGCGCCTTTTACGCAAGTAAAACCCGGAAAATAACTAAACGCTATTTAAACCTTTGTTCGCCAAACTATAAATTATGCTTATCGACAGTACTTTTAATTTATCCACCTAAGACGGATACAAAATATATGTGTCAAAAAAGCAAAATCCTCTCCATTTATCAACAATATCCACATAGTTTTCCACAGCATTCTGTGTATAAATTACATATTATACACAGTTTCAATCTTTTTTTCCCCTAAATTTTCCAAGTTATACCATATCACCCTTAAGTTATACACATTTTATCAACATTCTGTGGATAACTTTCAGAAAACTTTCCCCATTTTTCCACAACACAATATCTAGTTTGTTTATTGGCTCATACAGATGCTGAAGTCTATACTTTGTGTTCAAAGTGCACTGTCAAGGGCAACTTTTAATCGTTTGATTAAAAGTTTTATTTAAGCGCTTCTTGACACTGACAAAAGCTTTTACAAGTGTATATTTAAAGCCTTCTTTCTTCAGCCTAAATTTTCTGAAAATAAAAAAGCAGCAGTTTTTTTTAATTTAACTGCTGCTTAACTCAATTTTTACCGCCGTTTTATCTGTGCTATAGTAAATAAAAACAGACCAAACCATATCCAACCAAAAGCGACCATATGTACGGATGTGAAGTTTTCTCCGTACATAAAAACGCCTATCAGCAAACTTATTGTTGGAGCAATATACTGTAAAAATCCAATTATTTTTAACGGTAAAAGCTTTGCCCCTGCCGTAAAAAACAATAACGGCGTAGCCGTCACTACACCGGCACAGGCCAGCATTATCAACGTACTGGTTTCTGCTGTTTGATAAGCACTGGTTCCATGCAGGCTCAAATAATATTCATAAGCCAAAGCCAGCGGCGTTATAAGCAGTGTTTCCAGCATAATACTCGTCATTGTCGTTACCGATAAACATTTCTTGATCAAGCCGTATAAAGCAAAAGAAACAGCTAATGATACAGAAACCCAAGGCAGCTGGCCCAGGTTCCAGACCATTGTACCAACACCGATCACAGCGCAGATAACTGCTGCCATTTGCCAGTTATCCAAACGTTCTTTCAAAAAGAAAACACCAAAAACAATGCTCACTAAAGGATTGATATAATAGCCCATACTGGTTTCTACTATTCTGCCGTCATTGACAGCCCAAATAAACAACCCCCAGTTGAAACTGATCGTAATTGCCGCAGCCAGCATTGCCAGAGCCTGTTTAGGATTTGTAAAAATATCCTGCGTTTCTGCTAAAAAACTTTTTACTCTGCCGGAAGCGATGATCAATATCCATACAAAAACACAGGACCAGATAAAACGATTTGATAAAATCTCAAAAGCCTGTACTACGCCTAAAGTTTTCCAATAAATAGGCAAAATTCCCCATAGCAAATAAGCAGTCAAGCTATAAATTATTCCCTGTCTGAAAGTACTTTCCATTGTTCCTCCATCTATCTGCCAATAATTATTTTCTTAAACTTGCCGGAATTGGAATTTTCAGGGCAATGATCGCCGCAGCTACCGGCAGCCAGGTAACGATCTGCATTACCAGCGGTAAACCAAAATTATCGGCAATAAATCCTAAAATAGTAACACCAAAACCACCCATACCGACGCTGAAACCAATAGTAAGACCTGCTGCCATCCCAACGTTGTCAGGCAGCATCGTCTGCGCTAAAACGATAGTTGTAGCAAACGACCCGATGATAAAAAAACCAGAAGCCACAACAGCCAGCATTGCGCCAATTTCCGTTCCTGCATGGCTGATCAGCCATATCGTTGGAATACTTAGTATAATCGATCCTAAAATGATCCTGCGGGCGCCTAAACGGTCACTGAGCACTGCACCCGTATAAGTTCCTGCTACACCACCCAATAAAAATGCCGACACCAAAGCGCTGGCAAAAATTGCTTCACTGCCACGAAATTTCATAAAAAATAACGGCAGATACGTAGATAATCCCGTATGGATAGTAGACCTCATAAAGATAAAAAACAGCAGTATAAACATTCCTGTATAAGAGAGCTTTTCTGAAGCAGCTTTAATTTGTACTGCAGCTTTTTTCAAACTATGCTCCGCATTAACACGTTTGTAATCTGGCATATATTTCATCATTAACCCAAAAACAAGCAGCCCTGGCAGAATAAAATACATCGTATTATGGATGCCATCCTGCAGTCCAATGAGAAAAGTCATCAAAATGGAGCCGACGGCCATACCGGCATTGCCTCCCAGAGAAAAAATGCCCATATTTTTGGCTTTACTGTTTTCATCGCTTAAAAAATTAACAGTTTTTGAAGCCTGAGGATGATAAGTCGCACTGGCTATACCGATTATAATAACGGTCAATAAAATTAAACTATAACTGGAAACCCAGCCTATGGCGGCAAACCCCGCACCTGCCATAGCAGCGCAAAAAGGCAGCAGGACAGGCATAGATCGCTTATCCGTAATATAACCAAATACCGGCTGAATAACCGACGACGTAATATTCTGCGTCAAAACTATAGCTGCCAGCTGCGAATAACTCAATGTAAATAATTCTTTAAGGTGTGGCAATACTATTGGTAAAGCACCAGCCTGTAAGTCAGTCACCAAATGACCTACTGCTAATGCTAAAATAGGTAAAAAATTTTTCTTTTGCATAACATGTCCTTTCAGAGCGATAAGTATATTGTAACATAAATACTCCTTTTAGTAGTGTTTTTAAGAAAAATTTACTTAAAGCGGTTATTCATTATAAGAATCGATATTTTACTTCATACACTACACGGGCATGCTACTTCCGGTTTTACCTGCCATGTGTCCCTGGGCAAGGCCTGGCCGGATTGTATTTTCATCACATAAAAAAAATAACCATACCGTATGGTATGGTTATTTTTTAACCGGCAACTTTCTATCCTCCCAGGCCGCTTCCAGCCAAGTACTTTCGACGTTTAAGGGCTTAACTACTGTGTTCGGGATGAGAACAGGTGGATCCCCTTAGCTATCGCCACCGGATTGACGCTTGCTCCTATTGTTTAGGAGCAGCTTTTGCGACGCTAACAATAGTGCCGCAGGCTAACGCAAAATTCCTGACTGAACAGGGAAGAAATTTTACGATATCCTTGAAGGTTTTCTTTAAGCCTTCAAAACTATATAGAAGAGTACAAACTTTTGAGTTCGCTGTGTGTTTTTACTTCTTTTCGGCGATTCACTTTCATCGAAAACGCTC
>CEAG01025385.1_pt1 | contig 92860 bp, 101 predicted proteins | sample 554891 | NCBI WGS metagenome assembly CEAG01 (sample SAMEA3182116, study PRJEB8094) | gut metagenome | biome: human; feature: gut; material: Stool; isolation source: human stools | place: Canada | collected 2014-02-25
AAATTCTTTGAAGCAAAATTCACGTATTTCTTCCATGCTGTGGCTGGCATCCCATTCCGTGTCTTGACCACGTTTGGACACTCACGGAGTGTGTCCGCCAAGCCGCAGACAATGAGCGGACTTTCTGGTGTCCCTAATGGCACCTCTTCACAGACAATATAAAACCGCGCGAACCGAAACTCGTCGCCATCTGCTATTAAAAATAGGGCAGATGGCAACTCAGACATCGGCTTCGCGCGGTTATGTTTTGTTCAGAGGTGCCAATAAGGGACACACACAAAAGTCCTAAAATTGTCTGCTGGCTTGCGGATACAGTCCGTGGAGTGCTCCAAACTTGGAAAGACACGGATCATCACGGATGCCAGCTGCGGCATGGTTAGAAATACCGGATTTTGCGGTCAGAATTTGCCGCCGCATGTTTATCTGGAACTTTTAAGTGTCTATTTCTGATAATATTACTTATCACTCCAAAGAGGTCTATGCTTATTGTGGCAATTCCTTTTTACGCCAATATTATGCCGCCTGACCGGCACGGTTCTTTCCAAACAGCTTCTTTAAGCAGCTGAAGGCAACCAGAACGCCGAGTACCATTAAAAGCACAGCGACGATAAACTGCAGTCCGTCGACAAGGAATGTCGCCTGACCGCCCGCGATGTTTTTCACCAGAGCGATCGTCTTCTGGATGAGTGCGGTGAACGTCACGGCGAGCATGGCAAACATCGGTATGTAGAGCGTCCAGCCGGTGCGTCCGGTTGTCTTTAAGAAGACTGCCAGTGCGATCAGGACGAGTGCGGCGAGAAGCTGGTTCGCGGAACCGAACAGCGGCCATACATTGTTATATCCGCCGAGTGTCAGCAGATAGCCGAAGAACAGGGTGATGACCGTGGCAAAATATTTATTTGTCAGCACGCGCTGCAGCGGAGACATTTTTGCCGGATCGGTCGTGTCGCCGTAGAACAGTTCCTGGAAGGACATACGCCCGATACGTGCGACGGAATCCAGGGAAGTCAGCGCAAGCGCGGAGACGCACATGGTCATGAAGACCGTGGCAACCTGTACCGGAAGACCAAGCTTCTCGAGGAAACCGGCAACGCCGGAGGAGAAGATGGCGAACGGAGTTCCGTCCGGTTTGGTTCCGTTTACTGCAACAGCGCCGACAACGACGAGGGAGACAATGCCTAACAGGGACTCAACAACCATTGCGCCGTAGCCGACCATCGGCATATCTTTTTCGTTGCTGATCGTCTTGGAGGACGTTCCCGAGGAGACCAGGCTGTGGAAACCGGAGACGGCACCGCAGGCGATCGTGACGAACAGTGTCGGGAAAAGGCTGCTGCCGTTTACGCTGAAGCCGTTAAAAGCGTTTAACTGCATGGCAGGATGAGCGACGAGAACGCCGACCACCGCGCCGATGATCATGCCGAGCAGCATGAACGTTGTCATATAATCACGCGGCTGCATGAGAAGCCACATCGGCATGACGGATGCCAGAAACAGATACGCCATGACAATGTAGATCCAGGCGGATTTGGTGGTGCAGATCGGAAGTGCCATACCCACTGCAAACATGGCAACGAGCAGCGCGATTGCAACAACCGCTTTTACCACTTCATTCATCTTGCCGACATGCTTCTGGATCAGACCGAAGACAACGGCGACGACGATAAAGAGCATGGAGATGGAAGCAGCGGCGGAGTTTGCGTAGGAGGTCTCGGCAGTCATGCCGTCCACGCCTTTTCCGACGAACGTACCGGCAACCATGTCCGTGAACGCTGCAATGACAAGCAGGGTAAACAGCCAGCAGAACAGCATGAAGAGCTTCCGTCCGGTCTTGCCGATATATTTTTCAATAATCATACCCATCGACTTGCCCTCATTTTTGACCGAGGCATACAGCGCACCGAAATCCTGTACCGCGCCGAAAAACAGACCACCGATGATCAGCCACAAGAGTACCGGCACCCAGCCGAATACGGAGGCTAAGATCGGACCGGTGACAGGCCCCGCTCCTGCGATGGAAGAAAACTGATGAGAAAACACAGTAAATCTGGAAGACGGCACGTAATCCTCCCCGTCCTCATGGGTGTAAGCAGGAGTCTTGGCGTTTGGATCAATGCCCCATTTCTTTGCCAGCCAGCGCCCGTAAAAGAGGTAGCCGGCACCCAGTGCTACGATTCCGATTAAGATAATCACTAAACCATTCATTTTTTTTCCCGCCCGAAGGCGGCTCCTTTCTGATAGATCAACATTGGGCAAAGAGAAGGATGGCATTTTCTGTAAAACAAAAACGCCCCCGTCCCGCTGCACGAATGTGCAGCCAAAGACGAAGGCGTAAGCTTCCGCGTTACCACTTTGCTTGTCGTAAAAAACGACCTCTCAATCTCATCTTTGCGGGCGTAAGCCTGCAGCAATAAGCTTCCCTGTAACGGGGGAATCCCGGTGACACCTACTTGGTTCAGTGCACTGCTCGCAGAGGATAGTTCCTGAAACCGCATACCGTCTCACACCGACCGACGGCTCTCTGTGATGCGGGGAATCAGGAAACCGTGTTCTGTTCCTTGCATTTGCTCTTTGTTTGACTATGACAATAGCACTGTGATGTGGAAAAGTCAAGCGCAAATTTTTAATATAAGAATCGGTAAAGACGGTTGACAAATAAAAAAACATAATATATAGTATTCCTATCAGAACAGTATGAGAAAGGAGCGCGGCTTCTATGAAACAGATATTATGCTTTGGAGATTCCAATACATACGGATTGATACCGGGAACGAAAGACCGCTATGACTGGGACACCCGCTGGAGCGGACGGATCGGGCAGCGGCTGTGGGAGGATGGCTGCCGCATTGTCGAGGAAGGACTGTGCGGACGGACGACGGTTTTTGATGATCCGTTGCGGGATGGCAGACGGGGAACGGAGCTTTTATCTGTGATCTTAGAGACGCATAAGCCGGTTGATGTGGTTGTGCTGATGCTCGGGACGAACGACTGCAAGACGATGTACGATACATCGGCGGAGGTAATCGGGAGAGGCGTGGAGCGGCTGCTCGACCAGATCAGAAGCAGCACCCCGGACAGTAAGATTCTTTTGATGTCGCCGATCGCACTCGGCGAGGGCGTTGGCGAGGCAGGGTACGATCCCGAATTTGATGAGAGCTCCGTTGCGGTGTCAAAGCGGCTGCCGGAGGTTTACCGGCGGATCGCGCATGAGCGGGGCATTTCGTTTCTGGCGGCATCCGCATATGCAAAGCCAAGTGAGGAAGACAGAGAGCACATGAATGAGGAAGGGCATGCCGCGCTGGCGGAGGCAGTGTATGCAAAGTTAAAGGAAATGCTCGCCGGAGAGAAAGAGAACGCACAGATCCCTGCATAGACGAATCCGGCAGGGAGAGAGGACAAAAACGGAATCTTACGGCAGTGTGCCTGACAGGATAAAAAGAGACGAAAGAAAACGCGCAGCGGGAATGGAAGGATGATGGCTGCTGAACCGCCCGGGAGCAGACGGCATAAGATAACAGCAGAAGACGCTGCTGCGCGGAGGAAGAGACATGGCAGAGAAAAATCTGGATTTTGACACGGTCATTGACCGGACACATACCAATTCACTCAAATATGATTTTGCGGTACAGCGGGGAAAGCCGAAGGACGTACTGCCGCTTTGGGTTGCCGACATGGATTTCCAGGTTTCTTCCTATATACAGGAGGCGCTCTCTGGCAGCGTGGCGCACGGCATCTTCGGCTACAGCGAGGCGGAAGGTAGCTACTTTGAGGCGGTTGCGGGCTGGATGAGTCGGCATTACGGATGGAACGTGGAGGAAACCTGGCTGGTCAAGACGCCGGGGATTGTTTTTGCGCTGGCACAGGCGGTGCGGGCGTTCACCGAGCCGGGTGACGCGGTGCTGCTGCAGCAGCCGGTCTACTATCCGTTTTCGCAGGTAATCCGCGATAACGGCAGGAAGATTGTGGATAACACGCTCGTGCAGGGAGAGGACGGAAGATACCGGATCGATTTTACGGATTTTGAAGAAAAAATACGCAGCTGTAAGGTGAAGCTCTTTTTCCTCTGCAACCCGCACAACCCGGTCGGCCGGGTGTGGACAAAGGAGGAGCTTCTGCGGCTGGGTGACATCTGCGAGCGGTACGGAGTGATTGTGGTCAGCGATGAAATCCACGCGGATTTCGTCTTTGAGGGATCGCATCAGGTGCTGGCGGGACTCGAGGAAAGCTACCGGAAATTTGTGGTGACCTGCACGGCGCCGAGCAAGACCTTTAACCTTGCGGGACTTCAGGTCTCCAATATTTTTATCCCGGATGATGCGCTGCGGCGGAAGTTCGAGCAGGCGGTCGGGGCGTCCGGCTACAGCCAGCTTAACACCATGGGGCTTGTGGCATGTGAGGCGGCGTACCGGCACGGCGAAGAGTGGTATGAAGCGGTGAAAGCATATATCCGTGAGAATCTTGCCTATGCGCAGCATTTTCTGGAAGAACAGATTCCGCAGGTAAAGGCGGTGGAGCCGGAGGGAACGTATCTGCTGTGGGTGGATTTCCGGAGTCTGGGACTCTCAAGGAGGGAACTGGAGGATCTGATTGTAAAAAAGGCTGGACTGTGGCTGGATTCCGGTGACATCTTCGGCGCGGCGGGAAGAGGCTTCGAGCGGATCAATGTGGCATGCCCGCGCAGCGTGCTTTCGGAGGCGTTAGAGCGGCTCGCGCGTGCAGTGCGGGAATGTGTCAAATGACCGATCGTGTGTAAATAGGAACCACTTATGAAAAATGGGGTGCAAAGGCACCTCATTTTTGTTATGTTAAATACAGTTCTTGAGGACACGAAAACATGCCGGCAGAGGAAGAAATTTCGGAGAGGAGGAGCATGTGAAAATCAATATTGAACTGGACAAAGCACTGGAGGAGACTGAGGTACTGATCCGGGCAGCGAAAATGACAGAGGAAGTCAACGGAATCCTAAAAAAACTGGAGGAGCCGTCGGTACAGATGATCTCCGGTTTTGCGGGAGACACACTGGAGATACTGGAGCAGGCGGACATTATCCGTGTGTATGCGGCAAAAGGAAAAGTCTACGCGGTGACGGCAAAGGGCGAATATCTGCTTCGGATGCGGCTTTACGAGGCGGAGGAACGGCTGGATCAGACGCGTTTCGTACGGATCTCAAATTCGGAGATCATCAATCTGAAAATGGCAAAACGGTTTGACCTGAGTTTTTCGGGTACGATCTGCGTGAACCTCGCGGGAGGGCAGACGGCTTACGTCTCGCGCAGATATGTGGCAAAGATCAAGCGGCTGCTGGGAATATGAGAAAGGGAATGGTGAGAGATATGAAAAAGAAAGTGTTACTGAGAGGACTGTTCGGAATTCCAACCGGGATTGCGATCGGCTATGTGATCACGGTCATGATGTCGGCATTCTGGGGCGACGGCAGCTACTATCCGTGTGTGCCCGCGTTTGTGGACGCGATGGGGAGTGAGATACGGGCAGTTGTGGTGCAGACGGTGCTGTGTGGTCTGGTTGGCATGGTGTATGCGGCGGGATCGGTCGTGTGGGAAGTGGATCGCTGGAGTCTTGCCGGTCAGACGGCGGCGTATTTTCTGATTACACTCGGCTCGGTGCTTCCGGTGGCGTATGCGGCATACTGGATGGAGCGCAGCGTCGCGGGCGTGCTTAGCTACGTCGCAATCTTTTGTGCGATCTTCGCCGGAATCTGGATTTTCCAGTATCTTGGATGGTGCGCCAAAATAAATCGTATAAATAAGAAAATAGCGCTTGACAAATAAGAAATAGCGTCCTATAATCAATTCATACAAAACATAGTAGTTTTATAGGAAAATAAAAAAACACCATAGAAACGGAAATGAATTGAGAACAGGAGGATTTTATTATGAGTAAAATTGCTGAGAGCGCACTGGATCTGATCGGAAACACACCTTTATTAAAGCTGAACCGCTATTCTGCGGAGGCGGGCGTAAAGGACGCAACAATCTTAGGAAAGCTGGAGTATTTAAACCCGGCAGGCTCCGTAAAGGATCGTATCGCACTGGCGATGATCGAGGATGCGGAGAAGAAGGGCATCTTAAAACCGGGCGCAACCATTATTGAGCCGACCTCCGGCAACACAGGTATCGGACTGGCAGCAGTTGCTGCGGCAAAGGGCTACCATGCCATCCTGACACTGCCGGATACGATGAGCGTAGAGCGCAGAAACCTTCTGGCAGCATACGGCGCCGAGCTGGTACTGACTGAGGGCGCGAAGGGTATGAAGGGCGCTATCGCCAAAGCAGAGGAATTAAAGGAGTCCACACCGGGCGCTGTGATCTTAGGACAGTTCGTGAACCCGGCAAATCCGGCGGCACACAAGGCAACCACAGGACCGGAGATCTGGGAGCAGACAGACGGTAAGGTAGATATCTTTGTAGCAGGCGTAGGTACCGGCGGAACGGTAACCGGTGTCGGCGAGTACTTAAAGGAGAAGAATCCGAACGTCAAGATCGTTGCGGTAGAGCCGGCAACCAGCCCGGTATTATCTAAGGGCACACCGGGTGCGCACAAGATTCAGGGTATTGGCGCAGGATTTGTTCCGGATGTACTCAACACAAAGGTGTACGATGAAGTCATCACGATTGAGAACGACGACGCATTTACAGAGGGAAGAGCGTTTGCACGCAGCGAAGGTATCCTCGTAGGTATCTCTTCCGGCGCAGCATTAAAGGCGGCAGCCATTCTGGCTGCAAGACCGGAGAACAAGGGCAAGACGATTGTGGCTTTGCTTCCGGATTCCGGAGACAGATATCTGTCCACCTCCCTGTTTGCAAAGAACTAGGAGACCGCTCAAAGAGCAAATGCCGGATCTTCCGGCAGCACGGCTTTGCCTGTGCCGCCGGAGGGTCTGTTTTTGACTGTGGAAAGTGCGGAAGGTCTGTTTTTGACCGTGGAAAGTGCAGAAGGTCTGTTTTTGCATGGGAAAAGTGCGGGATGCCCCGGAAAAACAGGCGGAGGGACGGGAAAACTCTGGACATTTGCCGAAAACATGATATGATATCAAAGTATCACAATGATAATCTATCGTGACAGGTGTCTTGTCACCTAAAAGCGGATGTATAGAGAACGGAGACAAAAATGGAAGCAGAGAGAGCGAAGCGGATCAAGAAATTGCAGAAAGAGAAGGATGTTGTCATTCTTGCGCATTATTATGTGGACGGCGCAGTGCAGGAGATCGCCGATTATGTGGGCGATTCCTTTTATCTGAGCAAGGTTGCGACAAAGGTGCCGCAGAAGACGATTCTGTTTGCCGGAGTGACGTTTATGGGCGAGAGCGCGAAGATCTTAAACCCGGATAAGACGGTTGTGATGGCGGACGAGTGTGCGGACTGCCCGATGGCGCATATGATTACGGCGGACCGGATCGCGGAAGTGAGAGCGGAGTACGAGAATCTGGCAGTGGTCTGCTATGTGAACTCCACCGCGGAGATCAAGGCGGTATCGGATGTGTGCGTGACTTCCTCCAACGCGGTAAAAGTCGTGTCCAACATTCCACAGAAGAATATTTTCTTCGTGCCGGACAACAACCTCGGCAGATATGTGGCGGAGAAGCTGCCGGAGAAGCATTTCATTTTCCACGATGGCTTCTGCCATGTGCACAAGAGCATTCACGCGGCAGAGCTGCAGGCGGCAAAGGATGCCTGTCCGGAAGCACTGGTGCTGACGCATCCGGAGTGTACCTCGGATGTGGTTGCGATGTCCGATTTCGTGGGAAGCACGTCGGAGATCATTGATTTTGCGACGCAGAGCGACTGCAAAAAGTTCATCATCTGCACGGAGATGGGCGTATTCTTTGAGTTGCAGCAGAAGAATCCGGACAAGAAGTTCTACTCGGTGGGACACAGACAGTTCTGCCCGAACATGAAGAAAGTGACGATCGATAAAGTCGAGCAGGTGCTTGAGAAGCTCGGCAGCGGAGAACTCGAGGAGATCACGCTCTCCGACGAGATCCTGACCCGTGCCGCAAAGCCGCTGCAGCGCATGTTGGAACTTGCAAAATAGCGGCGGACGCTATATGATAGAAGCGGACAGGCGTAAACGTTACAATATACAGGAGTATCTATGTTAAATCAATTTTCCAGAACAGAATTATTATTAGGAAAAGAGGCTATGGAGCGGCTCTCGCGTGCGAGGGTCGCTGTTTTTGGCATTGGCGGTGTGGGAGGCTACACCGTGGAGGCGCTGGTGCGGAGCGGTGTGGGAGCCATCGATCTGATCGACGATGACAAGGTCTGCCTCACCAACCTGAACCGTCAGATCATCGCAACGCGCAGCACCGTGGGAAAATATAAGGCGGAGGTCATGCGTGACCGCATTCTCGACATCAACCCGGACTGCAAGGTGGAGGTGCACAAGTGCTTCTATCTGCCGGAGACGAGAGACGAGTTCGATTTTTCGAGCTATTCGTATGTCGTGGACGCAGTCGATACTGTGACGGCAAAGATTGCGCTGGTCATGCAGGCGAAAGAAACAGGAACGCCGATCATCAGCAGCATGGGCGCCGGCAACAAGCTGAATCCGGCAATGTTTGAGGTGGCGGACATCTATAAGACGTCGGTCTGCCCGCTGGCGAAGGTCATGCGCCGCGAGCTCAAAAAGCGCGGGGTGAAGAAACTGAAGGTGGTATATTCCAAGGAGCAGCCGGTCACGCCGATCGAGGATATGTCGATCAGCTGCCGTGCACACTGCATCTGCCCGCCGGGAGCAAAGCATAAATGTACGGAGCGCCGTGCGATTCCGGGTTCCAATGCATTTGTACCATCGGTGGCAGGGTTGATCATTGCATCGGAGGTCATCAAGGACCTTGCGGCAGAATAGAGAATGAGGGACAGGCATGTATCAGAGAACCATAGAAGAACTGCAGAAGGACGAGCGGGAAAAAGTAATCATAGACATCCGCAGAGAAGCTGATTTTTTGAGAGAGACATATCCGGGAGCGAAGCATATCTACTGGGAGGAGTTTGAGGCGCATAAGGACGAGGTGCCCAAGGACCGCCCGGTTTACCTGATCTGCTATACGGGAGAGCGCAGCGACGAGCTGGCGCGCGAACTTTTAGAAGAGGGTTATGAGGTATACAGTGTGCAGGGCGGATACCGTGCATACCTGCGCATGAAGCTGCTGGAATCCATGGAACAGACAAAAGCGCCGGACGCCGGGGGGAAGAATGCGGACCGCTGCAGCGAGATCGAGCGCAGCATTGTCAAAAAGTTCCGCAAAGAGATCTGGCGGAAGTTCACAAAGGCGATCAACGAATACGAGCTGATCCAGGACGGGGACAAGATCGCCGTCTGTATTTCCGGAGGAAAAGATTCCATGTTGATGGCGAAGCTGTTTCAGGAGCTGGAGCGCCACGGCAAGAAGAATTTCGAGGTGGTATTCCTCGTCATGAATCCGGGGTACAATGAGATCAACTACGAGACGATTGTAAACAACGCCAAAATCTTAAACGTCCCGATCACGGTATTTACTTCCGAGATCTTTGACATTGTGGCGGGTGAGGAGGAATCTCCGTGCTACCTGTGCGCGCGCATGCGCAGAGGGCATCTCTACAGCAAGGCAAAGGAGCTCGGCTGCAACAAGATTGCGCTGGGGCATCATTTTGACGATGTGATCGAGACCATCCTTATGGGAATGCTTTACGGGGCGCAGGTACAGACGATGATGCCGAAGCTGCACAGTACGAACTTCCCGGGGATGGAGCTGATCCGTCCGCTGTATCTGGTGCGCGAGGAGGACATCATCCACTGGATGAATTACAATGACCTGCACTTTATTCAGTGTGCCTGCCGTTTCACGGAAAGCTGTGCTTCCTGCGGCGGTACGGAGAAGGGTTCCAAGCGCGCGGAGATCAAGGATCTGATCCGGGAGCTTCGCAAGAAGAATCCTTACATTGAGAAGAATATCTTCCGCAGTGTGGAGAACGTCAACCTGAACACTGTGATCGGTTATAAAAAAAATGGTGTCCGCCATCATTTTCTGGATGAATATGACAAAGCATAATCATTGATCTCGTGTCATTTTTATCCCCCCGAGGGGCTTGTGCGGCCCCTCTTTTTCATGCTATCCTTTGTGCACTGGGCAGAAATGCCGGCAATTTTAACAAGGGAGAATAAATAATGAAAAAGAGGTGGATGGCGCTGCTTGGGGCAGCGGTAGTGACGATAAATCTGTTTGCCGGATGCGGCAGCACAGGTGCGGAGCAGACAGGCAATAACGCAGATGGTACGGCGACAGAGGCAGTACAGGGAAAAGACAGCGCCGGAGACGGGAATGCGGCGCAGAGCGTGGCAGGAACCGCGGATACGGTCATCGTGGCGATGAGTCCTTCGTCGGAGCCGGCGGCGGGATTTAACCCGTGCATCAACTGGGGCTGCGGGGAACACTGCCATGAACCGCTGATCCAGTCGACGCTGATCCGGACGAACGTGGATATGGAGTTCGAGAACGATCTGGCGACGGATTACAGTGTGAGTGAGGACGGGATGACCTGGACATTTCACATCCGGGATGACGTGAAGTTTACGGACGGGGAGCCGTTGACGGCGTCGGATGTGGCATTTACGTTTAACACGGCGCTTGCCACGCCGAATTCAGAAGCGGACTTAAGTATGCTCGATTCCGTGGAGGCACTTGACGATACCACGGCGATTTTCCATATGAGCAAGCCGTACAATGCATTTTTGTATACACTGGCGGTGTTCGGCATCGTGCCGGAGCACTGCTACGATGAAGCAGCCTACGGGGAGAACCCGGTCGGTTCCGGCAGATATATCCTGACGCAGTGGGACAAGGGGCAGCAGGTCGTTTTGGAGGCGAATCCGGACTACTACGGGGATGAAGTGCAGATGAAAAAAGTCATTGTCCTGTTCATGGAGGAAGACGCGGCGCTTGCGGCGGTAAAAGCGGGTCAGGTGGACATCGCCTACACGTCTGCGGTGTACAGCGACGAGCAGGTGGACGGCTATCAGCTTCTGGTCTGTAAGTCGGTGGATTCCAGGGGAATCTCGCTTCCGTCGATTCCGGCGGGCAGCGAGGTTGTCGACGGGGACACCGTGTATGCGGCGGGAAATGATGTGACCTGCGATGTGGCACTCCGTCAGGCGATGAACTACGCGCTTGACCGCCAGACCATGATCGATCATGTGTTAAACGGCTACGGCGAGGTCGCTTACAGCGTATCGGATAACATGCCGTGGTCGAGCGAGTCCATGATTATTCCGTATGATGTGGATAAGGCAGAGCAGATTCTTGCGGACGGTGGATGGAGTGATACGGACGGCGATGGCATCGTGGAAAAAGACGGGCAGAAAGCGGAATTTACCGTGTACTATTCCGCGTCCGATTCCGTGCGGCAGGCACTCACGGCAGAGTTCTCCAACCAGATGAAAGCGGTTGGAATTAATGTGTTGTACGAAGGTCTGGGAAGCTGGGACGAACTGTATACAAAGATGTACTCCGATCCGATCACCTGGGGCTGGGGCTCCAACTCGCCGGTGGAGGATTATCAGCTGTACTATACCGGCGGTTCCTGCAATTTTACGGGATATTCCGATGCGAAGACGGATGAACTTCTGGATGCGGCACTTGCGGCGACGGATATGAATGAGTCGTACCGTCTCTGGCAGCAGGCACAGGAGGATGTCGGGCCGGATGCCGAGGCACTCTGGGTATGGTTTGCCAACGTGGATCATCTCTATTTTGCGCGGGATGGTCTGGCAGTGGCGGAGCAGAAGCTGCATCCGCACGGTCACGGCTGGTCGTTAGTCAACAATGTCGACCAGTGGACCTGGGAATAGATGAGGGAAGAATGAATATCAGGCATTACATAAGCTTTTTTATCAAAAATGTAATAAAAATGCTGACACTGCTGATCGGTGTCAGCATTGCCGCGTTTATGCTGGTGTCGCTGTCTCCAATTGATCCGGTACAGGCGAACGTCGGAGCAACGGCTTACATGCGCATGACGCCGGAGAAGCGGGCGCAGATGGAGTCCTACTGGGGCAAGGATGTGCCGCCCGCAGAGCGCTATCTGAACTGGGCGAAGGATTTCGTGCGGGGGGATATGGGCACTTCGCTGAAATATAACCGCCCGGTCGCGGAGGTCGTTGCGGAAAAGTTCGGCAACTCGTTTGCGTTGATGTGTGTGGCGTGGGTACTGTCCGGAATCCTGGGGCTTGTGCTCGGCATTGTGGCGGGGTATTTTAAAGACCGTCTGCCGGACCGTCTGATCCGTGGGTATGCGCTGCTTCTGGCGAGCACGCCGGCATTCTGGATCGGTCTGCTGCTCTTGATGATCTTTGCCGTGTGGCTCGGCTGGCTGCCGTTCGGCATGAATCTGCCGGCAGGCATGACGGCGGCGGAGGCGGGCATCGGCGTGCGCATCCGGCATCTGCTTCTCCCGGCGCTGACACTCGGGCTGACGGGCGTGGCAAACATCACGCTGCACACCCGGGAAAAAATGATTGCGATCATGGAGAGCGACTATGTGCTGTTTGCGCGCGCGCGCGGGGAGAGCAGCGGCTATATCGTAAAAAGACATGCCCTGCGCAATCTGGTGCTGCCTGCCATCACCCTGCAGTTTGGTTCCATCAGTGAGATCTTTGGCGGCTCTGTGCTCGTAGAGCAGGTATTTTCTTATCCGGGACTCGGACAGGCAGCGATTGATGCCGGGCTGGGGAGCGATGTGTCGCTGCTTTTGGCGATCACGGTCATCAGCACACTGTTCGTATTCCTCGGAAATCTTGCGGCAAATGTACTTTACGGTGTGATTGATCCGCAGATAAGGAGGGGCAGAAGTCATGGATAAAACCGGTCATATGACGATTGCTGCCCACACGGCGGGCAGACGCAACGGGCGCCAGTGGATGCGGCGCTTTCTTCTGGCGGCAGTGCTGCTTTTAGCAGCCGTTGCAGTGGCTGGAATCTGTCTGGAGGAGCGGGCGGTGGTCACGGATTTTTCGCGCAAAAATCTGCCGCCGTGCCTTAAGTATCTGTTTGGGACGGACTGGATGGGGCGTGATATGCTGTCGCGCACGCTGGCGGGGCTCTCCACGAGCATCCGCATCGGTGTGCTGGCGTCGGCGGTCAGCGCAGTGCTTGCGCTTTTCCTTGGAACTGCCGCGGCGGTCGGCGGAAAATGGGCGGACGGCATCATCAGCTGGTGCATTGATCTGATGATGGGAGTTCCGCATATTGTGCTGTTGCTATTGATTTCCTACGCGCTTGGAAAGGGTGAAAAGGGTGTGGTTGTCGGTGTGGCGCTGACACACTGGCCGAACCTCGCGCGCGTGATCCGCGGGGAGATCCTGCAGGTGCGGGAGGCGGCGTACGTTGGCATTGCAAAACAGCTCGGGAAAAGTCCGTGGTACATTGCCAGATGGCACATTTTTCCGCAGATTCTTCCGCAGTTCCTTGTGGGACTGGTGTTATTGTTCCCGCACGCGATCCTGCATGAGGCGAGCATCACGTTTCTGGGCTTTGGACTGCCGCCGGAGAAGCCGGCGATTGGCGTGATCCTCTCGGAGAGCATGTCGTATCTGAGCACCGGAAAATGGTGGTTGGCGCTCTTCCCGGGACTGGCGCTGGTCGGCGTGGTGGTTCTTTTCGACCGGATCGGGAGCGGCTTAAAGGCGCTGCTTGACCCGTCGAGCGCGCAGCTGTAGAAGATTTTGAGTGGAGAAAAACGATGGAAGAGAAAAAAGAATTACTGCGCATCGAGCATCTGACGGTATCTTTCGCGCAGTATGAGAAGCGCAGCGCAAAGCAAGGGGAACTTCCGGTGATCCGTGATCTGAATGTGACGGTGCGTGAGGGTGAGATCGTCGCGGTCGTCGGGAGCAGCGGATCGGGAAAAAGCCTTCTGGCGCATGCCATAATGGGAATTCTCCCCGCCAATGCGGCTGCAAGCGGCAGTATTTTTTACCGGGGAAGCGCCTGCGGCGAGGCGGAATTAAAGGCGCTGCGCGGCAGGGAGATCGCGCTGGTGCCGCAGAGTGTCAATTATCTTGATCCTCTGATGAAGGTCGGCAGACAGATCATTGGGGAAACGAAGAAGCGGCAGAAGCTTTTTTGCGGAGCAGACCAGGGAAAGCGGCAGAAGCTTTTTTGCGGAGCAGACCGGGAAAAGCGGCAGGAGGAAGCGCGGATGCGGGAACTCCTTGCAAGGTATGGGCTTGCGGACGAAGTTGCGGATCTCTATCCGTTTGAACTATCCGGTGGCATGGCGCGCCGTGTGCTTTTACTGACGGCACTGATGTGGCAGCCGCGCCTGATCATTGCGGACGAGCCGACGCCGGGCATGGATCTTGCGCTGGCAAAACAGGCGATGCAGGATTTCCGGACATTTGCGGACGATGGAAACGGTGTGCTTCTGATTACACATGATCTGGAACTGGCGCTTGAAGTGGCGGACCGGATCGTTGTGTTTTATGCCGGGACGACCGTGGAGGAAGCGAAGGTGACAGATTTTGCGGACGAGACGCTGTTGCGGCACCCATATACGAGAGCGCTGTATGAGGCGCTGCCGGGGCGCGGGTTTGCGGCACTGCCCGGAACACAGCCTTACGTGAAAGATCTGCCGGCGGGATGTCCGTTTGCACCGCGCTGCGCCGACCGTCGGGAGGCGTGTGACGGGGAGATTCCGGTCGTTTGTGTCCGCGGCGGCAGGGTGCGCTGCATATTGTATACAGAGAATTCATAAAGAACTATCAGAGGGAGAGGAGGAAACGTCCGGTGAGACTGAAAGCGGAACATATCAGCTATAAATATCCGGGGGGCAGCAGAGAGGTGCTGTCGGATGTGAGTCTGGAACTGGGGAGTACCGACCGGCTGGGGATTGCCGCGCCGAGCGGCTTTGGTAAGACGACGCTCTGTCAGATCCTGGCAGGCTACCGCACACCGACGACTGGACGTGTCTGTGTGGACGATATGCCGCTTCCGGGGAGCGGTTACTGCCCGGTGCAGATGATCTGGCAGCATCCGGAGCAGGCGGTGAATCCGCGCGTGCGGATGCAGGCGGTTCTGCAGGAGGGAGATTCGATCAGCGAACGTTTGATAGAGGGGCTCGGGATTGAGCGGGACTGGTGTAACCGGTATCCGGGCGAACTATCCGGAGGAGAACTGCAGCGATTCTGCATAGCGAGGGCTCTGGGGGAGAGAACACGGTTTTTGATTGCAGATGAGATCAGCACCATGTTAGATCCCATCACCCAGAGCCAGATCTGGAACTTCCTGCTGGCGGAAGTGAAAGAACGAAAAATAGGGCTTCTGGTCGTAAGCCACGACGAAAAGCTGATGGAGCAGGTCTGTGACCGCATCATGCGGCTGTGATGCCTGCAAATAAAAAGAAAAATCAGAATATCATCTTCGCGCGGTTCTTCAATAAGCGCGCGCCATTCACAATGAGAAGAATTCCGGCTGCAATGCCGCCTGTCAGTACGCAGATGCCGACGGCAAGGCTTGCAGCGCCAGTCGATCCCATTGTCTTGTAAATCTTTTCTTCCATAAAAACAACCTCCTTAATACAAAACAATCCATTTATGGTTAGTATTTTACCATCATTTGGCGGAATATACAAGAAAACGGTCACGGCAGCCAGCCGTCGTCCCCCGCCAGCACAAGCTCTCTGGAAAAATGGGCAGCCTGTGCGCCGTCTAAGGTATCCACAAAGTCTGCACGCTGTGCAAACGGGCGGCAGCTGTCTGCACAGCCACAGTCAGCGTCCTGTGGATAACTGTGATACTCGGCAAAAAGAACGGTGCCGTGTGCGTGCTCCTTGCCCCAGTCATGAAATCCGGCAGGATGAATGTGGGCGCCTATCGCGCAGTCCATGAGGACAACCCGTGCGTAATCCCGCCAGGGACGGCCGATATAGGCCGCGTGCTGAGGACAACCCTCCGCGGCAAAGCGGCAGTCGTGGAAAACATAGCCGTATTCCTGCCCTTCGGGGGTGGAAGCGGCGGTGGCATATCCGGGTCCTAAGGATGCGATCGTACAGCCTTCAAAGTAAGCGGTCGCACTGCCGAAAATAAAGTCGATATCGCCGCAGATATAGCAGTTGTGATAATATTGTCTGCCGTTGATGCGCGGTGCGGACTCGGTCGGCCCGCGGAAGCCGCCGGGCTCGTATTCCTCCGGGGGAAGCGGACCGGTAAAAAGCGTATCCTGATGTCCGAGAATGCGGCAGGATTCCGCGATAAAACGGTCGCATTCGGCGTAGAGTGCGATTGCCTGCCCGTGCGTTTTGGAGTCGTCGGCAGTATTCTCGATGGTTAAGTTGCGTAGCGTGACGTCTGCGGCATGCACGAAAAAGGTGTAGGAGCGGAAGGTTCCGCGCTTGATGCCGTCCGGCATGATCTCGTAGCCGTAATCGCCGAAGGAGATCACGGTGTCGGACGGGGATGCTCCTGCGCCCTCGATCGTGACGTTCGGGCGTGTGAGGGATAATTTTTCGTGGTAGATTCCAGGCATGACGCGGATGGTCACGGGAACCGTGGGGTCTTCTGGCATGGCGGCGAACGCCGCTTTCAGTGAATAAAAGCCGCCAGAGACATCTGCCCCTGGCGCAACGGTTATTGTATACATAAGTGGCTTCCTTTTTGGAAAAATAGAATTAACGGGCGAGAATATCGATGATCTCCGCGACATACATGGTGTGCATATCGCCGTCCTTGTACCATTTTTCCTTGATCTCAGGGAGAAGAAAAGAGTCTTCCGTGATGCGGGTGGCAGACATTTTCTCGCAGAGAAGGACAAAGTTGCCCTCATCCACGTAAGGGATGTTGTGGCGCGTGGCGAGGGTAAGACCTGCCGCGGCGAACTTGTCTTCGTCTCTTCCGGAATGGGAACCGCAGTAATTTAACGCGTCGCGGTACTGCCCGGACAGGAAGGTAATGGAGAAAAATTCGTTCGCGTCGATGAATTCTTTGGTGTAGCGGGAATCACGCACAAAAATGAAAGCAACATTTTTGCCCCAGAGGACACCGACACCGCCCCAGCTTACGGTCATCGTGTTGGCTTTTTCCTTGTTGCCGGCTGTGACGAGCGCCCACTCTTTGCCGATTTTGGTAAATGGATTAAATTCTACAAGATCAAATGGTAACGGTTGGAATGTGTGCATAAGATTACTTCCTTTCTGTCGGTATCATTTCTGTAGATATGATACCATTTTGACGGGAAAATAACAAGAAAGCCGGCGGCAAAACGGGATACTTTTCACACCGGAAGGGGCGCAGATGAGCGCCAGAGCAGTTGAAAAAATAGACGGAGTGCGTATAATAGTAATATAGTACGCAAAAGGAAGAAGGAGGAGCGGCGATGGCAGGATTAGGCCACAGACAGGATCGGGGAGTCATGCTCCCGCCACTGGATGAGATTGACGGTTTTATGGTGCGCCCGGGATTTTACAATTCGGAAGGTGCAGTGCCGACGGCGAGGGGAGTGAGCTTTACGATTCATTCGGTCGGTGCGACGGGATGTACGCTTCTGCTGTTTAGGCCGCAGGAAAAAGAGCCATACGCCAGACTGAAGTATCCGGAGGCATATCACATTGGCAACACGTTCGCAATGCTGGTATTCGGCTTGAAGATTGATGAATTTGAATATGCGTTTCAGCTGGACGGACCGTATGATGTGTCCATGGGGCTGTTGTTTGATAAGAACAATGTGCTGCTGGATCCGTTTGCGAAGGCGGTGACAGGGCAGCGGAACTGGGGCGAGCGTCCGGAGAGTGACGAGGGTTTTGTGTATCACGCCCGTGTGGTGGAGAATAATTTTGACTGGGGAAAAATGACGTTCCCGGAGATTCCGGCGGAGGATCTGATTATATACGAGACGCATGTAAGAGGATTTACCAAGGATGCTTCTTCCGGGGTGACGGCAGGCGGCACGTTCGAGGGACTGCGCCAGAAGATTCCGTACCTGAAGGATCTGGGCGTCAACGCGATCGAGCTTCTCCCGATTTTTGAGTTCGATGAGATGGAGAGCGCCCGCGTGGTGGACGGCGTGCAGTTGTACAATTACTGGGGGTACAATACGGTGAGCTTTTTTGCGCCGAACACCAGCTACTCGTCCGTGGTAGAGCACAATCACGAGGGAGACGAGTTAAAGCTGCTGATCAGTGAACTCAAGGCAAACGGCATGGAAGTCATTCTGGATGTCGTGTTTAACCATACTGCCGAGGGAAATGAGAATGGACCGTGTTTTTCGTTTAAGGGCATTGATAATAATATTTATTATATGCTGACGCCGGATGGACATTACTACAATTTCAGCGGATGTGGCAATGCCATGAACTGCAACCACCCGATCATGCGCAAGTTTATCATTGACTGCCTGCGCTACTGGGTGATGGAGTACCGCGTGGACGGTTTCCGGTTCGATCTGGCTTCGATTCTGACGCGTGACCAGAACGGGGCGCCGATGCCGGATCCGCCGATCTTACAGGGGATCGCCTGCGACCCGATCTTAGGACATGTGAAGCTGATCGCCGAGGCGTGGGATGCGGCAGGACTTTACCAGGTGGGAACGTTTCCGGCGTTCCGCAGATGGTCAGAGTGGAACGGCAGATACAGAGATGATATGCGCCGCTTTTTAAAGGGCGACGGGAGCATGGCGGGAACCGCGATCAACCGCATCATCGGTTCGACGGATCTGTACGATCCGGTGCACAGAGGTGAGAGCGCATCGGTGAATTTCCTGACCTGTCATGACGGTTTTACGCTCTATGATCTGTACTCGTACAATACGAAGCACAATGAGAAAAACGGCTGGAACAATACGGACGGCGACAACAACGGAAACAGCTGGAACTGCGGTGTCGAGGGAGAGACGGACGATCCGCAGATCGAGGGACTGCGCCGGCGCATGGTGAAAAATGCGTTTGCGACGCTGCTCTGCAGCCGCGGACCGGCGATGTTCTACGGCGGCGACGAGTTCTGCAACACGCAGTTTGGCAACAACAATGCCTACTGTCAGGACAATATCATATCCTGGCTGGACTGGACGAGACTGGAAAAATACCGGGAGATTCATGATTTTGTGCGCTATATGATCGGTTTCCGGAAGCGCTATGCCATTTTGCGCAAGAAGACGAAGCCGGTGGCATGCAATCTGCCGGAGATCAGTATTCACAACGGTTACCCGTGGAACGGCGGTACGGATTCCAACAGCCGTCTCATCGGCATTATGTATGCGGGAAGAGATGAGCACGACACGCGGGACGATATTGTGTTCTATTGTATGAATGCTTACTGGGAGACGTTAGTGATGCAGCTTCCGGAACTGCCGAACGGGCTTCAGTGGAAAGTGTGTGTCAACACGTCCGTGGAGTACGAGGACGGCAAGGATATGGAGTCCTACACAGAGTTTTATTATAAGAAGACATTGAAGGTTCCGCCGCGCACGGCGATCGTACTGGTGGCAGAGTAAGCGGGTGAAGCGGGCAGAAACCCTTGGGGAATGCCCGCTGCCTGCGTTGCGGCTCCTAGAGGTAGCCGCCGTCGAGGGTGATGATCTGCCCGGTCAGGTAGTCGTTTCCGGTGGTAATCTGCACGGCAAGCGATGCCACTTCCTCCGGCGCGCCGAAGCGCCCGGCGGGGATTTCCTCGGCGAGCTGGGTGCGCTCTTCCGAGGAAAAGCAGGCATTCATCTCGGTGTCGATCACGCCGCAGGCGATTGCGTTGACCTGGATGTTACTCGGAGCGAGTTCCTTGGCGAGGGCGCGGGTGAAGGAATTGATGCCGCCCTTGCAGGCGGAGTATGCGACCTCGCAGGAGGCACCGACATTTCCCCAGATCGAGGAGATGTTTAAGATTTTCCCGGATTTCTGGCGGATCATATGCGGCAGGGCAAGCTTGCTCGCGGAAAAGACGGAGGTCAGGTTGACGCCGATGATGCGGTTCCACTCATCGATGGTCATATCTTCCAGCAGACCGATATGTGAGATGCCGGCATTGTTTACGAGAATGTCAACGCCGCCGAAGCGGGCTTCGCTTTGGGAAAAAAGCTGTTCCATATAGGCATAGTCTGACACGTCACCGATGCTGGTAAGTACGTCCACATGGCAGGTTTCCCTTAATTCGTCTGCCAGCGCCAGCAGCTCCTTTTCGGAGCGGGAACAGTTGATGACCAGACGGCAGCCCTCCCTGGCGTAGGCGCAGGCGATCGCCCGCCCGATGCCGCGCGAGGCGCCGGTAATGAGTACGGTTTTATACATGATGAAAGACCTTTCTTCTATTTATATACAATGTGTTAGTATGTAGTGCTCACGCACAGTATATCACAAAATTTAGGCGGCTTTGTTTGAAATTTCAAAAAAATTAAAAAAATACAAAATTTTTCTGGACAAACAGAAAAACTTATGATAATATAATTAAGCACGATTTGAGAGCCAACAAAGTGCTTCACAAATATCGATGCGTGGCTCAGCTTGGTAGAGCGCTGCGTTCGGGACGCAGAGGTCGCAGGTTCGAATCCTGTCGCATCGACTGACTGGTAAGAAGCCGTCAACCTTAGAGAAATCAAGGGTTGGCGGTTTTTTCATATATCCGTTTTTTTAGTGTTTGATCGGCAGCCGCGGGCATGTTACCCAAAACGTTATCCGAAATCATCACAGGAAAATGATGTTATAGATATAAGAACGTAAAGGGAACTCAAAAAGGAACTCAAATTATTTGAGTTCCTTTTTGAGTTCCTGGAAGAAAATTTGAGTTCCTTGCATAAAATAAAAAATGGTGATGGAATGTAAAAAAATATGGGAGGAACTAAAATGACAACAGAAGAATTACTTGAAAAATTAGAGTTAATTCAGAAACTGAAATGTGAAACTCCGACATTAGAGATAAAGAGTGCAAACCAAGGATGTCCCAAACATTTATATGATTCACTGTCCAGTTTTTCCAATCAGGACGATGGAGGAATCATTATTTTTGGTGTTGACGAGAAACAGAATTACAAAGAAGTAGGAGTATACGATCCACAGGATATCCAAAAGAAAATAAATGAGCAATGCCTGCAGATGGAACCGGTTGTGAGAACGCTACTTACAGTTGTTGAAAAGGATGGCAAGTTTTTTGTTGCTGCAGAAATACCGGGAGCAGATATTACCGACAGACCGGTTTTCTATCAGGGGAAAGGCAGAATGAAGGGCTCTTTTACCCGCGTTGGTGATAGTGATGAACCAATGACCGAGTACGAGGTATATAGCTACGAGGCATACAGAAAGAAATATCAGGATGATATCCGGGTGATTGAGAGAGCGTCATTTGCCTCTCTCAATCAGGAGATGTTAGCAAATTATATCGAATTATTAAAAAAAGGAAAAACGAGATTAGCTGCAATATCGGATGATGAAATCTATGAATTGATGAGTATCAAGAGAAACAATGAGATTACATTAAGTGCAGTCATGAACTTTAGTCTTTATCCACAGGCATATTTTCCGCAATTATGTATAATTGCAACGGTCGTTCCGGGAACAGAAACAGGTACGGTTGTAATGCAGGGCGAAAGATTTCTGGATAATCAGCGGATTGAGGGGAATATTTCAGAGATGCTGGATGGCGCAATGCAGTTCGTGAGTAAAAATATGCGTACAAAGACAATTGTTGATCCACATACAGGAAAGCGTGAAGATCGGACGGATTATCCGATTACTGCACTCAGAGAAGCAATACTGAATGCATTGGTGCATCGGGACTATAGTATTCATACCGAGGGGATGCCAATACAGATCATAATGTTTGAAGATAGAATAGAGATCAGGAATCCGGGTGGAATATATGGAAGAATCAAGATCGATCAATTGGGAAAAGTGCAGCCGGACACGCGGAATCCGGTAATTGCGTCGGAACTGGAAGTGTTGAAAATAACAGAAAATCGGTACTCTGGAATCTCGACAATTCGCAGAACGATGCAGGAATATCACTTGCCACAACCGGAATTTCTGGATGAAAGAGGGAGCTTTATTGTAAAATTGTACAAATATGGGGAGAATGTGGTTGCTGGGGAACCAGAGGAATGGGAGGATAAGGAATTGATTTTATTTTGTAGGACGCCCAGAACACGGAAAGAAATTTGTGAGTATCTGGGATTAAGCTCGGTATCCTATGCCATTCAGACACATGTAATGCCTCTGGTTGAGAAGGGAATCATTAAAATGAGTATTCCAGAGAAACCCAAGAGTCCGAAACAGTTGTTTTATTGCGATGAAAGGAAAAAGGATCAAGGATAAAGATTCTGTCAACAGAACGCGAATTGCCTTGTCAAAGCCCCTGGTGCAGTGTATAATTGCACTGATGATTTGCGAGTGAAGAACACGGGAGGAAGACATGGGAAAAGACGTTATTATTGCATGTGATTTTAACAGTAAGGCAGAAGTCATTGCGTTTCTTGAGAAGTTCAAGGACGAGAAGCCGTTCGTCAAGATTGGAATGGAGCTTTTTTATGCGGAAGGACCGGACATCGTGCGTACCATCAAGGGGATGGGACACAAGATCTTCCTTGATCTGAAGCTTCATGACATTCCGAACACGGTGAAAAAGGCGATGGCGGTTCTCTCGGGACTGGATGTCGATATGTGCAATGTACATGCAGCGGGAACAAAGGGCATGATGCAGGCGGCACTGGAGGGACTGACGAGAGCGGACGGCAGCAGACCGCTGCTGATCGCGGTGACGCAGCTTACCTCCACGAGCGAGGAAGTGATGCAGCAGGAGCTGTGGATTGACAAGCCGATCGATGAGACGGTCATGCACTATGCGAAAAATACCATGGAAGCAGGACTGGACGGAGTCGTATGCTCGCCGCTTGAGGCGGGTAAGGTACATGCAGTCTGCGGGGAAAAGTTTTTGACGATCACACCGGGCGTGCGTTTTGCGGACGGCGATGTGGGAGATCAGAAGCGTGTGACGACACCTGCAAAGGCAAAGGAACTCGGATCGGATTACATCGTAGTCGGAAGACCGATCACACAGGCGGCGGATCCGGTAGCGGCATACCGCAGATGTGTGGAAGAATTTGTAGGTTAGGACGACATACACGAAGAGGAGATGGACGAAACAGCCTGGTCTCCTCTTTTTTTCATAGGAAGAAAAGGACGGTGGGGAAGATGCCTCAAAAAGGATTGAGCGGAAGCACATTGAAGTTGATCGCGATCATCACGATGCTGATCGACCATATCGGAGCGGCGGTCATTGCCAGACTGCTGATTGCCGGGCAGGGGAGTGAGATGCTCTATAAGATCTATTATGCGATGCGCGCCGTCGGCAGAGTGGCATTCCCTATTTTCTGTTTTCTGCTTGTGGAGGGATTTTTTTACACGGGCAGCCGGAAAAAATATGCACTTCGGCTGTTTGGATTTGCCCTGCTGTCGGAGATACCGTTCGATCTGGCATTTTCCGGGAAAATACTGGAATTCGGCTATCAGAATGTATTTTTCACGCTGTTGATCGGGCTTCTTACGATCATGCTGTTTGATGCGGTGGTGAAAAAGCAGGAGTGGCATCCGGTTTTGCGCAGTGCGCTGCTTGTCATCATCACATTCGGGGGAATGGGTGCGGCCTATCTGCTGCACACAGATTATGATGCAAAAGGCGTGCTCGCAATTCTGGTGTTTTATATGACGAGACAGATGCGGGGATTACAGATCGTGGCAGGCTGCCTGGCGTTCTGCTGGGAACTTCCGGCGATCGTGGCGTTTATCCCGATTGCGTTCTATAACGGGAAGCGCGGATGGAACATAAAGTACCTGTTCTATGCGTTCTACCCGGTGCATCTATTGGTTCTTTATCTGATCTGTGTAGGGATGGGAACCGCGCAGATTGCGGTGGTGTAGGAGAGAAAGAGAGGAAGAGAGTAAGTATGGAGATATCAAAGGAGACGCGGAAACGGATGATGCAGATCATTGCATTTGGGATTCTGCTCTATTGCGGGATGGAGCATTTTGACGTGGTGATCGGAGCGGTGGATTTTGTGCTGGGGATTGTGATGCCGTTTCTGGTTGGAGGCGCGATCGCATTCGTGATCAATGTTCCGATGAAGAGTATCGAGCGGCATCTATTTGCGAAGAACGGGAAGTTTGCAAAATGGAGAAGACCCGTTGCCTATCTGCTGACGCTTGCGCTTGTGATCGGTATTATCACGCTGGCACTTGTGGTCGTGATACCGGAGCTTGGAAATACGATTTCCATGATTGTACAGCAGGTTCCGGTTGCGGTAAAAGCCGTACAGAAGTGGCTGACAGATCTTCCGGACAGCTATCCGGCACTTGCCCCTGCGGTGGCGGAGCTTAATATTGACTGGTCATCGCTTGCCGACTCGATTGTGACGTTTGTGCAGAATTTTGCGGCGGGGGTTGTGAGCTCCGGCGTTGGTATTTTTTCCGGGATCGTGAGCGGTGTGGTGACGTTTGTGATTGCGTTTACGTTCTCCATCTATGTGCTGTTCCAGAAGGAGCGTCTGGCGAGACAGGCAAAACAGATTCTGTACGCCGTCTTTCCGGAGAAGACCACAGAGAAGATTCTCTCGGTGGCAGCCCTGTCCAATCAGGTGTTTTCCAGTTTCCTGTCCGGGCAGTGCGTGGAGGCGGTGATTCTCGGCACCTTGTTTGTCATTACCATGTCGATTCTGGGGATGCCGTATGCAATGCTGACCGGAATCGTGATTGCGATAACGGCGCTGATTCCGATTTTCGGCGCATTTATCGGCTGTGTCATCGGAATGCTTCTGATCGTGATGGTAGATCCGGTGCAGGCGGTGTGGTTTCTGGTGCTGTTTTTGGTGTTGCAGCAGATTGAGGGAAACCTGATCTACCCGCACGTGGTGGGAAACTCCGTCGGACTGCCCTCCATCTGGGTGCTGGTGGCAGTGACCGTCGGCGGCAACATGTTCGGCATCCTGGGTATTCTGGTGTTCATTCCGCTTTGCTCCGTGCTGTACGCACTGTTTGCCATGTTTGTGAAAAAAAGACTGCGGGAGCGGGAGATTCCCGAGAGCCGCTGGAACGCGCCGTCAGGCGGCGCTGCGGCGACCGAGCCCGCAGAAGAGCAGTCTTGTGGATAAATGACAAAAAGCCTTTCGGAAGTGTAGGAGGGACTTCCGAAAGGCTTTTTGAAATAGTGTAATATGGTATATGGAATATATATAAAACCCGCCGGCAGTGCCGGTGAGAGAGCTTTTAGGCGGAACTGACAGAACCCCAACCCCCGCGTCGAAACTCAACAGCTCCTTTTGATGATTCTATCTTATCGGGAAAATGTGTCGGAAGCTTGACGGCAAAATGAAGAATGTCTTAATATAGTGTAAGAAATTTCTAAAAAGTGGAAAATATTTATAAAATGACGTTGGAAAAAGGGGAAGCATTACTTGGAAGCATACGAATATCTGGAAAAAATAAGAGCGGCGGCGCCGCGGGTACACTGTATCACGAACTATGTGACGGCGCATGACGTGGCGAACATGATCCTGGCGTGTGGAGCGAACCCGGTCATGGCGGACGAGCCGCAGGAGATGGGAGAGATCACGGCGCATGCGGGGGCGCTCGCCCTTAATATGGGAACTCCTGGCGAGCGCAGAGAGCAGGCAATGCTTGCGGCGGGAAAGGCGGCAAACGCGAACGGGATTCCGGTACTGCTTGATCCGGTCGGCGTCGGTGCGAGCGCATTTCGCCGGAAGATGGCAGAAGAGCTGTTGGAGGCGGTGACGTTTACCGCCATACGCGGCAACATGTCGGAGATCCGGACGCTTTCTGAACTGGCAGAAAAAAAGGTGACCGGCTCATCCGGCGGCGTGGATGTATGTCCGGTGGATGCGGTCACGGAGGAGACGCTTGTGGAGACGGTCGCATTCGTAAAGGCGGTCTCTAAGCGCCTTGGTGCGGTGCTTGCGGTGACCGGTGCGATCGATCTTGTCTCGGACGGACAGCAGTGTGTGGTGATCCGCGGAGGGAGAGAGGAAATGAGCCGGGTGACCGGAACCGGGTGCCAGCTTTCCGGACTTGCGGCGGCGTTCCTCGCGGTGGCACGGAATATGGAAGCGCCAGCTGGAAGCACCGGCGGGAATACTGCGGGAGGAGCAGCATGCGCGGCGCGCGGTATGGAGGCGGTCGCGGCGGCAGTCTGCGTGATGAATGCAGCAGGAGAGATTGCATGGGAGCAGCGCGGTTTATGCGGCGGAAATGCCTCCTACGGGACCAGTATCATTGATGCTGTGTACCGGATGGACCAGAAAATGCTGGAGGGAAGGATTCGTTATGAAGTGCGATAAAAGAGATCTGCTGCTTTATGCAGTGACTGATCGAAGCTGGAGCGAGGGAACAACGCTGGGGGCGCAGGTGGAAGAAGCGCTCCGGGGAGGCGCGACATTTGTCCAGCTACGGGAAAAAAAGCTGACCGGGGAAGCACTCCGTGCGGAGGCGTTGGAGATCCAGGCAGTGTGCCGGCGGTACGGCGTGCCGTTTGTGATCAACGACGACGTGGCGCTTGCAAAAGAGATTGACGCGGACGGGGTGCATGTCGGGCAGGATGATATGGAAGCCGGCGATGTGCGTGCCATTCTGGGCGCTGACAAAATCATCGGCGTATCTGCGCATAATGTGGAAGAAGCGCTCCGCGCAGAACGCCATGGCGCGGATTATCTGGGCGTTGGCGCTGCGTTTACGACCAGCTCCAAACCGGAGGCGGGACACATTGATGCGGAGACGATACGTGCCATCTGCGAGACGGTAAAGATTCCGGTCATTGCGATCGGCGGCATCAAGGAGGAGAATCTTCTGCAGCTGCGCGGAAACGGTCTGTGCGGCGTTGCCGTGATCAGCGCCATTTTTGCACAGAAGGATATCGAGGCGGCGACGAGGCGTCTGCACGCTCTGGCAGAGGAAATGGCGGGGGATCAGGAATGAAGGGTGCAATTTTTGATATGGACGGCACGCTGTTAGACTCCATGCAGGTGTGGGTTCACGTCGGCGAGCAGTATTTGCGGAACCGGGGAATCGAGCCGGAAGAAGGGCTCGGAGATGTGCTTTTTCCCATGAGCATGCGGGACGGAGCTGTGTATGTGAAGGAAAAGTACAGTTTGCCGGATCCCCCCGATACGATTGTGACGGACATGGACGCGATTGTGTTTGCGGCATACCGGGATGAGGTTCTGCCGAAGCCGGGCGTTGCGGCATATCTGGAATCGCTCAAAAAGCAGGGAATACCGATGGCGGTCGCCACCGCGACGAACCGGCCGATGGTGGAGGCGGCGCTCGCGCGGACAGGACTTGCCGGCTATTTTAAACAGATTTTTACCTGCACGGAGATCGGCGCGGGAAAAGAAAGGCCGGACATCTATCTGGCAGCGGCAAAGGCACTTGGTACGCACCCGGCGGACACCTGGGTGTTCGAGGATGCGCTCTATGCGATTAAGACGGCAAAGGCAGCCGGGTTTTATACGGTGGGGCTTTACGATGAGACGAGCAGAAATGATCAGGAGGCGATTGCCGGCCTGGCGGACTGCTATGTGCGGGAGATTCAATCTGTTCCCACACAAGACTGTACTTGAGAATGTAATGCTGGCGCCTGTTCATGTAAAAAAGATGGAGAAAGGAAGGGCAGAGGCTCTTGCAAAAGAACGGATCGGAAAAGTCGGACTTGCGGACAAGGTTGTCTTTATGGCGGATGGAAGAATTCTTGAGGAAGGAAAGCCGGAGGAGATTTTTTCCAATCCGAAGACGCCAGAGGCAAGACAGTTCCTGCGGAGCGTTCTGTAGTAGGGTGATGAATAAATTTGTGATGAGACAATCTTTACTGCTGCTTTTGACGGCAACGATCTGGGGCGTTGCGTTTGTGGCGCAGAGTGTTGGAATGGATTATATCGGACCGTTTACCTTTAACGTAGTGCGGAATGTGATTGGCGGGTTAGTGCTGATCCCATGTATTGCAGTGTTTCATAGAACAGGTGCAAAGGAAGAGGATGCCGGAAAGACACCGGGAAGCCGGAAAAATCTGCTGCTTGGCGGAACCTGCTGCGGGGTCATGCTTTTTGTGGCAGGCAATCTGCAACAGATCGGAATACAGTATACAACAGTAGGCAAGGCGGGATTTATCACAGCGATGTACATTGTGCTGGTGCCGATATTAAGTATTTTTTTAGGAAAAAAGGCGGGAATCAAAATCTGGGCCGCTGTGGCGCTGGCTGTCGCGGGATTATACATTTTATGTATGACAGATGGCAGCTTTTCCCTGCAGAAGGGAGATCTGTTCGTTCTGCTGTCGGCATTTGCATTTTCGGCGCACATTCTTGTTATTGATTATTTTGCGCCGCTGGCGGACGGTGTAAAAATGTCGTGCATCCAGTTTTTTGTGTGTGCACTGCTGTCGGCGGTCTGCATGTGGCTGTTTGAGAAACCGGATATGGGAGCGGTTCTGCAGGCATGGATTCCGGTGCTGTACGCAGGTGTTTTTTCCTGTGGCGTGGCGTACACACTCCAGATTGTCGGACAGCGTGGCATGAACCCAACGGTGGCGTCCTTAATCCTCAGCCTGGAGTCGGTAATTTCATTGATTGCAGGCTGGGTAATATTAGGGCAGGCGCTCTCGGTACGTGAGCTTTCCGGCTGTGTGCTGATGTTTGCTGCAATCATTCTGGCGCAGCTTCCGGAGCGGAAACGTGGCGCGTGATTTCCTGTGATTTTGCAAATTTAGCGTAGAAGTGCCAGAAAAACTGTGATATGATAAAAAAGGGAAAACGCCTTCGGATTCCGAAGGCGTTTTCTGTTACAGAGACATTTTAGGATACGAAAGCTGGTAAGAGAATGATACGCAGAGCGGTACTGCAGGATATTCCTGCATTGATGGATATATATAATGAAGCGATTCTTCACACGACGGCAACGTTTGATACGGAAGTCAAAGACATGGAGGACCGGAAGGCATGGTTTGCGGAGCATAACGGGCGCTATGTCATTTATGTTGATGTGGAGGACGGCAAGGTGGCGGGATATGCGTCGCTTTCCCGTTACAGGGACCGCAAGGCATTTGACCCTGCGGTGGAGATATCGATTTATGTACACAAGGATTATCGAGGGCGTGGCATCGGCCGCAGCCTGATGGAGAACGTGCTTGCCTATGCGGCGGAGTGTGAGGAGATTGACACGGTCATCTCTTTAATCACCAGTGAGAATGCGGCGAGCATTCATCTGCATGAGGCGTATGGATTTGAGTATTGCGGTCAGATTAAAAATGCAGGGACAAAGTTTGGAAGAAAACTCAGTCTGAATGCATATCAGATTCTATATGACAGGTAGAGAGGATATAGGGCAAAAGCTATGATGAAATATTTTATGACCGATAATCAGGTGATACATGAGGAGGAGAAGCTGCAGGACGGCGTGTGGGTGCGGATGATCAGTCCCACGCAGGAGGAATGTGAGGAGATTGCCGATGTGCTGAATGTGGATATCGACGATATCAAGGCAGCACTCGATGAGGAGGAAAGCTCCCGTATCGAGCTGCAGGACGGATATACGCTGATTCTGGTGGACGTTCCGACGACAGAGATCCGGCACGATAAGCAGTCCTACACGACAATCCCTCTCGGCATTATCTTAACGCAGGATGTGATCGTGACGGTGTGCACGGAGGATACGCCGGTGCTCAAGAATTTTGTGATCAACCGCGTGAAGGAGTTCAGCACGAAAAAGCGCCTGCGCTTTGTGTACCAGATTCTGTACCGCACCGCGACGATCTACCAGACCAATCTGCGCATCATTGACAAGCGCCGTACGGAGATTGAGGAGCGGATCGGACAACACACCGAGGACGTGGATCTGATTGATCTGCACGAACTGGAGTCCACGCTGGTCTATTTTGCCACATCCCTGCGTGCAAACGGCGTGGTGTTAGACCGGCTGACGCGCTATAAGAGACTGGAGCAGTACCCGGAGGATACGGAGCTTCTGGGGGATGTTATAGTCGAGAACCAGCAGGCGATCGAGATGACTTCCATCTACCGTGACATCATCAACGGTACCAGAGAGTTGATGTCCTCCGTGATCGACAACCGCCTGAATAACGTCATGAAGTATCTGACCTCAATCACGATTGTCATGGCGATTCCGACGGTCATTTCCGGTATTTATGGAATGAACGTGGATGAGCGGTGGATGCCGTTTGCCAATACGCCGCACGGATTTTTGCTGATCTGTGTGCTGACTCTGTTAATCTGCATTATCACGATGCTGATACTGCGTAAGAAAAAGATGCTGTAGAACAAGCGGCGGGAAAATCTGCTGCATGATCGAATCACGGGCGGCGCAGCAGAGCGGCTGCGCAGAGAGAAGAGTACAATGAAGACAAAAATTTACGGAACCATCGGACCAGCATGCTGTGATACAGAGATGCTGGTTCATTTGTTTGAAAAAGGAATGACGGGGACCAGAATCAATCTGTCCCATGCGGATCTGGAAGAAGCGGATGCGTGGATCTCCGGTATCCACAGCGCGTGGAGCCGGCTGCATGACGGAACGCCAGAGATTCTGATTGACCTGCGCGGACCGGAGCTCCGCGTCGGTACGCTTGGGGCAGAACGTCTTTTAAAAGAGGGAGACGGTCTGAGCCTTGTGGCGGACGGACAAAACAATCTGTTTGATCCGACGGAGATTCCGGTGCCGGGAACGCTGCTTGTGGCGATTGCGCCCGGACAGGAGATTTTGCTGGACGACGGCAGGATTGCATTAAAAGTAGAAGAACAATTCCGCTGCGGATCGTCTGTCGCGGTGGAATGTACCGTTGTGCGGGGCGGCGTCTTAAAAAGCGGGAAAAGTATCGCGGCGCCCGGTGTGGAGATACAGACACCGACGCTGACGGAGCGTGATTACAGGAATCTTGCCAGAGTAAAGCAGTGCAGGATCACAGGGGTCATGCTTCCATTCGTGAGAAATCAAGAAGACTTAAAGAACTTAAAAGAAGCTTTAATAAATGAGGATGCCGGGGACATCCGCATTTTCGCAAAGATTGAGAATCTGCAGGGAATGGAGCATCTGGGGGAGCTGTTGCCACACTGCGATGAGATCGTGATCGCCAGAGGAGATCTGGGGAATGCGATGTCTCTGGCAAAGCTTCCGTGCGCGCAGGAGGAGATTGCGGCTCAGTGTAGAAAGCACGGGCGCGCGTTTATGGTTGTCACGCAGATGCTCGCCTCCATGGAGCATCGGGCGGTGCCGACGCGGGCGGAAGTGTCCGATATATTCCGCGCGGTGCAGCAGGGCGCGGCATCTGTGATGCTGACGGGCGAGACCGCTGCGGGAGAATATCCGCTGGAGGCGATGGAGGTTCTGGTGGATACGGTGCGGGAGGCGGAGTGGTATCTGGAAGAGCGCAGATAGTGGGGCATAAAATGTCATTTATCCAGCATCTTTTTATATTCGCGAGGACTCTGTCCTACATATTTCCGGAAGAGGCGTGAAAAATAGCCCATATCGGTGTAGCCGACGGCGTTGGATACTTCCGCAACGCTCATGTCCGTGGTGTTAAAGTAACGCAGCGAGGCGAGAATGCGGTGCTTGTTGATATAAGTTGTGAGTGTGTCGCCGACTTCCTTTTTAAATTCGCTGGAGAGGTAAGAAGCATTTTTGCCAAATTCCGAAGCAAGCGCGGCGAGCGATAATTCCGAGGACAGGTGCTGGTTGATATAATTGACCACGCTTCGTATCAGATAGGAATAATTGTCATAGGTAAAGTTTTTCACGAGCAGGCAGTATTTGCGTACCATTTCATAAGGAAGATGCTGCAGTTCCTGCGCCTGCACGGTTTCGTTAATTTTAAGCTGAAAGGTATGCATCTGCTTAAAGATATAGGCGGGATGCACCTGTGTGTCCATCATTTTGGCAGACAGAAAAGTGTTGATGTAGGAGAGATATTCCTTTAACTGGGAGAGTGGTGTCTCGGAAAAAGAAACCGCAAAATTCAACAGGGATTTCATGCTTTCGGAGGAGGCTGTCTGATCACCGGTGATGACAGCATCGCCACAGGATTTTATGTGTTCGGCGAGGTTTGCCATATAATCGGAAGTAAATTTGTGAATCCGTTCCTCGTTAAAGTCAACTTTGTGCTGTTCGGAGGTATAATTGATATACTCGACGTGATTGGCTGCAAACCCGGGGATAAATGCAGTGATCAGATGCTGCAGTGTGGTGATCAGACTCTGCATTTCTACGACGGGAAGATTGTAGTAGACCTGCTGCATGCTGGATGTATACTGTGGCGGAATGCCGTTCTCCTTCATGATGCGGTTGATGACAGCCGGAGTTGCAGGTTCGGTACGGAACGGCATGAAGCCAAACATATCGGGATGCTCCTCGTTTGTAACTGTGATAATCAGATTGTAAAAGCCCAGAACACTTTTTAACACGATAATCTGCCAGGCATCCTGTTCGGGAGACAGGGAGAAGATGGCAGAATTTGTGGAGTAGGTTCCCCAGACCATTTTGCGAAGCCCCATGTCCAGCCGCTCCAGATCGGAGTAGGGATAATGCATCAGAAAAGAGTCGACTTTGTAGGTGTCTAAGATGGTCTGGCGGATGACCGGAAAACAGTCCTCCACGGAAATATAGGGCAATGCCATAAGAATCCTCCTTGCTTGATCCAGGAACTGTTAGCTGCAAATAACAACGTGAAAAAATTTTAGTACAAAATAAATATAACACAAAAATAATCCGTGTCAAACAAAAAAAGGCAAAGTACAGGGAAAGGGAAGTTGCTATAATAAAACCATCAAAGAGACCGCATGGGGCGGTCTGCTACAGGAGGCGCATTATGGGAAACACAAACACCAAGCCGTTTGGCGTAAAGGACAAAATCGGTTACATGTGCGGTGATATTGCGAATGATTTTACATTCATTTTCGCCAGCAGCTATGTAATGGTATTTTACACAAAGGTCATGGGAGTCTCTGCCGGTATGGTAGGTACCATGTTCCTGCTTGCAAGATGTCTGGATGCATTTACCGACATCGGAATGGGACGCATTGTTGATAACAGCAAGCCGACCAAGAACGGACGCATCCGTCCGTGGATTCTGCGTATGTGCGCATTTGTTGCACTGGCATCGTTCATGATGTACCAGTCATTTCTGGTAGATGCACCGTATGCGGCAAAAGTTGCTTACATGTTCATCACTTACATTTTATGGGGATCCATTTTCTATACATCCGTAAATATTCCATATGGATCCATGGCATCTGTTATTTCCAGCGAGCCGAAGGACCGAAGCTCCTTATCTGTGTTCCGTTCTCTGGGCGGTACGCTGGCAGGTATCCTGATCGGTATGCTTGCACCGATGGTGGTATATTACACCGATGAGGCAGGAAACAAGGTCGTATCCGCGTCCAAAATTTCCATGATCGCAGGAATCTTTTCCGTACTTGCCGTTATCTGCTATCTGTTATGCTATACGCTGACAACAGAACGTGTCGCGTATGTACCGAAGCCGGATGTCCAGAAGAAGACGTTCGGACAGACGGTTTCCGCACTGTTTTCCAGCAGATCGCTGATGGGCCTGATTCTCTCGGCAGTGCTGTTGTTGTTGGCATCTTTAATGTCCCAGGGCATCAACCAGTATCTGTTTGCAGATTACTTTAAGAACACTGCAGCATTATCCGTATATTCGCTGCTGATGCTTCCGTGCGTGCTTGTACTTTCCGCAGTGTCCACAAAGCTTGCCGTGAAGTACGGAAAGAAAGAGTGCAGTCTTATCGGAATGTTTATCTCCGCAGGATTATATTTTATTATTGGCGTACTGCATGTAAAGAATGTATGGCTGTTCGTCGGACTGGCATTCCTTGCCATGATCGGTATGTATTTCTTCCAGATGCAGTGCTGGGCACTGGTAACGGACGTTATCGATGACATGGAAGTGAAGAATCACACCAGAGATGATGGTACCGTATACGGTATGTACTCTTTCGCAAGAAAGATCGGTCAGGCAATTGCGGGCGGACTTTCCGGATGGGCACTTGGCTGGATCGGTTATGATGAGCTGGCAACAAGCCAGACGCAGGAAGTTGCAAATGGAATCTACAATCTGTCCACCTTCTTCCCGGCAATCATCTATGCATTATGCGGACTGGCACTGTTACTTATATATCCGCTTTCTAAGGCGAAGGTAGAGGCAAACGTAAAAGAACTTGAGTCCAGAAGAAAATAATATAGGCTTGTTAAGGGGCTGCACATTAAGCGTGCAGCCCCTTTTTCGTGCAGCTCATGTGATAAGCAGCATTATAAGAAGCACATATGCAGATTTCCGTTGGAAATGCAGATGGAATATTCGTTGGAGAAAAATGTGAGCATTTCTACCAGTTGGATGTTTGCATCAGATTCCGTGTCTCTTCCACGTTTTGACTATCCGACGGGTGCATGTCCGGCACACCGGAGACAATGGGCGGGCTTTCTAGCTGCACTAACTGCACTCCCTCGTAGACATCATAAAACCGCGCGAACAGAAACTCGTTGCCACCTGCTATGAAAGTCCGGGCAGATGGCAACTCAAACATCTGCTTCGCGCGGTTATGTTTTACTGCGGGAGTGCAGGTAAGTGCAGCACGAAAACCCTACAAATTGTCTCACGGGGTGCGGACCTGACCCGCGGATTGTTCCAAACTTGGAAAGACACGGATCATCGAAGATGCAAACATCTGGCTGGTTAGAAATGCCATATTTTTTGACCGAATTTCCATCTGCATTTCCAACGGAAACCGCAAAGTGCGAGTTCCTTATAATGCTACTTGTCAAAATCCAGCTTCACGAAAAGGGACGGCTGCCTCTTTTTGGGCGTATTTGTTAAGGAAAGGTCAAAATAGGTAGGAAGTCCGTTCAAATAGATAGAAAGTTCTATCTATGGAAACCGATATTTTTTACAAACATTGGAAGACATTTTTGACTGAATGTATATTTTTGCAATTTTCAATTTGTAAAAAGGCGGAAAATGTGAAAAAAATCACAATCTATGCATGCATATTGCACAAAAACAGAACGCAAAATTAGAACTTTTGACGAAATTGACATTTAATGGGAAACTTCATAAAATAGGAACACAAAAAAAGAGAAAGGAAGTGGTAATACGGAGGAGCTATCAAAGCAGCTGATGGAAGAGCTGAACTGTGAGACTGCGTTCACGATCCCTGTTTTTGGCGGGATCCCTGTGGCAGAGTCGGTCGTGGTCACATGGGTCATCATGGCAGTGCTGCTGCTCGGCTCGATCATTCTTGTGCGCAACCTGAAAGTAGAGAATGTCGGCAAGAAACAGGTTGTACTGGAAACGGTAGTGGGAGGCTTATACAACTTCTTTTATGATCTCCTGGGGGAGGATGGAAAGGGGTATATCCCATATCTGATGACCGTAGGGCTGTATATCGGCGTGGCCAATATGATCGGTCTGTTCGGTCTCAAGTCTCCAACCAAGGATGTGGGCGTCACTGGTGCTCTTGCACTGATGAGTATCGTCCTGATTGAATTTTCGGGCGTACATAAAAAAGGCGTCAAAGGCTTTCTAAAAAGCTTTGCGGAACCGATCCCGCTTATGCTGCCGATGAATATTCTGGAAATATTTATCCGGCCGTTATCACTGTGTATGCGACTTTTCGGTAATATCTTAGGCGCATTCGTTATCATGGAGCTGATCAAGATCGTGGCACCGTTACTTGTGCCGGTACCGCTCAGCCTCTACTTTGACCTGTTTGACGGATTCATTCAGGCATATGTATTTGTATTTTTAACATCACTTTTTATTAAGGAAACCATCGAGTAATCAAATCGAAAAAGAAAAGGAGAACATTATTATGACATCTTTAATCGCAATCGGAGCAGGAATCGCAGCACTTACAGGTATTGGAGCAGGTATCGGTATCGGACTTGCAACTTCCAAGGCAACAGACGCTATCGCAAGACAGCCGGAGGCTGACGGAAAGATCACAAAGGCACTGTTACTTGGATGTGCACTGGCAGAGGGTACTGCAATTTTCGGTATGGTAGTAGCAATCTTAATCATCTTATTCTTAGGCTAAGGAAAGGTTATGGTAGAGTATGCAGTTACTTAGAATCGACTGGAATGTCATCTTTACCATCGTCAATCTGATCGTATTATATCTGGGGCTCCGCAAATTTTTGATCGGACCGGTCACGAAAGTGATGGATCAGCGCAAGCAGCTGATCGAAGGGCAGATGGCGGACGCACGCCATGTAAATGAGCAGGCAAACGAGCTGAAAGCGCAGTATGAGGACGCCTTAAAGCAGGCGCATGAGGAATCGGCGCAGATCGTTGAAAAAGCGAGAAAGAGCGCACAGGCGGAGTATGAGAGCCGTATGGATGCAGCGGATGCAGAGGCGCAGAAAATTATCGCCAACGCACACAAGTCGATTGACCTTGAGCGTGAGAAAACCGTGCAGGAGCTGCAGTCGCAGATTGCGGGACTTGCCATGGCGGCAGCCGCTAAGGTATTGGGCGACACGGATCAGGCAGCGCAGAACAAGCTTATGTATGAACAGTTTTTGGCGAAAACGGGTGGTTTAAATGACACAAACAGCAAATAATTACGGAACGGTTCTTTTTGAGCTGGGCGTGGAGAAAGAGACTGTGGAAGAGATGAAGCGGATTTTCTCACTGACTGGCGAATTGCCGCGCGTGCTGGACTGTCCGGTGGTATCCGGCAGGGAAAAACACAGGCTGATTGAGCAGCTGTTTCCGAAAGAGGTCTGGAATTTCTTAAAAGAAATGTGCGACCACGGAAACGTATCGGAGATGGAGGATGTCTTTAAAGCGTATACGCGCTGCTACGATGAGGCAAATGGAATTTTAAAGACCGTTATGTACTGCGCGGGTACACCGGATGAGGAGCAGCTTGCACAGATCAAAGCATATCTCGCCGCAAAGCACCACAGAGAGACGGTGGAGCTTACCATCTGCACACAGCCGGAACTGATCGGCGGATTTGTGCTGGAGACGGGAGATCTGGTGGAAGATTACAGCGTCCGGGGGCGGATCAAGAACTTAGAACAAAAATTGACATGGAGGTGATGACGTGGGTTCCATAAATTCAGAGGAGATTATCTCCATACTGAAAACAGAGATAGAAAATTATGATATGGTGACCGGTGAGCAGGAAGTCGGCTCTGTCATCTGGGTAGGAGACGGAATTGCGACCATCTATGGCATTGAGCATGCCATGTATGGTGAGATCGTGATCTTCGAGAATGGCGTCAGAGGTATGGTGCAGGATATCAAGCGCGATCAGATCGGCTGTATCATTCTCGGAAAAGACACTGGCATCAAAGAGGGCACAAAGGTCACACGCACGAAGAAGAAGGCGGGTGTTCCAGTCGGAAATGCCTATCTTGGAAGAATTGTAAATGCACTGGGAGCGCCGATCGACGGCAAGGGAGATATTCCGGCGGACGATTACCGCCCGATCGAGCAGGAAGCGCCGGGCATTGTTGACCGTCAGTCGGTCAAGCAGCCGCTCGAGACCGGTATTCTGGCGATTGACGCCATGTTCCCGATCGGACGCGGGCAGCGGGAGCTGATTATCGGCGACAGACAGACCGGTAAGACGTCGATCGCAGTAGATACCATCTTGAACCAGAAGGGAAAAGATGTGATCTGTATTTATGTGGCGATCGGTCAGAAGGCATCGACCGTAGCAAAGCTTGTGAATACATTGACGAAGAATGATGCGATGGACTACTCCATCATTTTATCATCGACAGCCAGCGAGTCGGCATCGTTACAGTACATTGCACCGTATGCGGGAACCGCTATGGCAGAGTATTTCATGCATCAGGGCAAGGATGTCCTCATCGTATATGATGACCTCTCCAAGCACGCAGTGGCATATCGTGCACTGTCCCTTTTGCTGGAGCGTTCTCCGGGACGTGAGGCTTATCCGGGAGACGTATTTTATCTGCATTCCAGACTGCTGGAGCGTTCCAGCAAGCTTTCCGATGAGCTGGGCGGAGGTTCCATCACGGCGCTGCCGATCATTGAGACGCAGGCGGGCGATGTATCCGCATACATTCCGACCAACGTGATCTCCATCACAGACGGTCAGATCTTTTTGGAGAGTGATCTGTTTTTCTCAGGTATGCGTCCGGCAGTCAACGTCGGTCTCTCCGTATCCCGTGTCGGCGGTGCGGCGCAGACCAAGGCGATGAAGAAAGCGTCCGGTACGATCCGTATTGATCTGGCGCAGTATCGTGAGATGGAAGTGTTCACACAGTTTGCATCCGATCTGGACGACATGACAAAAGAGCAGTTACAGCACGGAAAATGCCTGATGGAGCTGTTAAAGCAGCCGCTCTGCCATCCGATGAGCCTGGCGGATCAGGTCATCACGCTGGTCGCTGCCAACAAGCGTCTGATGCTGGACGTAGACACGGCAAAGACGAAAGAATTCCAGCTGGGTATGTTAGATTACATCCATGTACAGCACGCGGAGCTTGTGACGAAGATCAACGAGGAAAAAGTGCTGGATGATGCGATTACGGAGCAGATTGTAGAGGCGGTTAAAGAATATAAGAGCAGGTGATAGAGCATGGCAAATACCAAGGAAATTCAAAAGCGAATGAAAAGTATCCGGGATACCATGAAGATTACAAGCGCCATGTATATGATATCCTCTGCCAAACTGCGCAGTGCCAAGCAGAAGCTTGAGCAGACGGAACCTTATTTCTATGCACTTCAGGGTTCCATTTCCAGATTCCTGCGCCACATTCCGGAGGTGCAGAACCGCTATTTTGACCAGAAGAAGGAGATCCCGGAGGAAGAAAAGCGGCGTGGATATATCGTGATCACTGCGGATAAGGGTCTGGCAGGAGCATACAACCACAACGTCATCAAGATGGCGCATGAGCTTTTCACGCAGGGCGAGAACAATAAGCTGTTTGTCGTCGGCGAGCTCGGACGCCAGTATTTTGCGAAAGAGGGTCTCGCGGTGGATGCGGAGTTCAAGTATACCGTGCAGAACCCGTCGCTTCACCGCGCGCGTGTCATTGCGGATCACGTCATGGATCTGTACGCGGAAAATGAGCTTGATGAGGTATATATCATCTACACAAAGATGGAAAACTCTTTTTCTATGAATGCGGAGAAGATGAAACTTCTTCCGCTTGTAAAGGAAGACTTCCTGCATCCTGCCCCGGCGGATATCTACCAGGAGGAGATCCGGGTGGAGTCATCCATGGAGGCGATTCTGGAGCATGTAGTACCGAACTATGTCACCGGATATATCTACTGTGCGCTGGTAGAGTCGTTTGCCAGCGAGCATAATTCCAGAATGATGGCAATGCAGGCGGCAACGGACAGCGCGAAGGACATGATACAGACGCTGTCGATCGAATACAACCGGGTACGGCAGGCGGCGATCACACAGCAGATCACAGAGGTGAGCGGCGGTGCGAAAGCGCAGAAGAACAAGAAAAAGAAATAAAGCGGAAGGGAGCTTGTATGAAGAAAGGGAAAATTGTACAGGTCATGGGACCTGTCGTTGACGTAGAATTTGAAGATAATGACCTTCCATATATTAAAGATGCGCTTGAAGTGGACAACAACGGAAAGCGCTGCGTGATGGAGGTTGCACAGCACATCGGCAATAATACTGTCCGCTGCATCATGCTCGCGGCAAGCGAGGGCTTATGCAAGGATATGGAGGTTATTGCCGAGGGCGGCGGTATCAAGGTTCCGGTTGGAAATAAGACCCTGGGCAGACTGTTTAACGTGCTCGGAGATACACTCGACGGAGGCGAAAGCCTTGACGGTGAGGAACACTGGGTGATTCACAGAGATCCGCCATCTTTTGAAGACCAGAGCCCGGTCGTTGAGGTGCTTGAGACCGGTATTAAGGTCATCGATCTTTTGGCACCGTATGCAAAGGGCGGTAAGATCGGTCTCTTCGGAGGTGCCGGAGTCGGTAAGACGGTATTGATTCAGGAGCTGATCCGCAACATTGCGACAGAGCATGGCGGATATTCCATTTTTACCGGCGTAGGAGAGCGTTCCAGAGAGGGAAATGACCTGTGGTCTGAGATGAAGGAATCCGGCGTACTGGATAAGACGGCGTTAGTGTTCGGACAGATGAACGAGCCGCCGGGAGCACGTATGAGAGTTGCTGAGACGGGACTTACGATGGCAGAATATTTCCGCGATGAGGAGCATCAGAATGTACTTCTGTTCATCGATAATATTTTCCGTTTTACACAGGCAGGATCTGAGGTATCCGCGCTGCTTGGACGTATGCCGTCCGCAGTAGGTTATCAGCCGACCCTGGCGACGGAGATGGGCGAACTGCAGGAGCGGATTGCTTCCACAAAGAACGGATCTGTTACTTCGGTACAGGCTGTTTACGTGCCGGCAGATGACCTGACAGACCCGGCTCCGGCGACGACATTTGCACATCTGGATGCCACCACGGTACTTTCCAGAAAGATCGTAGAGCAGGGTATTTATCCGGCGGTGGATCCGCTTGAGTCCAACTCCCGTATCCTTGAGGAGGACGTCGTTGGAAAAGAGCATTATGAGACCGCCAGAAGAGTACAGGAGATTTTACAGAAGTACACAGAACTGCAGGATATCATTGCAATTCTCGGTATGGAGGAGCTGTCCGAGGAGGATAAGCTCGTGGTATACCGTGCAAGAAAGATCCAGAAGTTCTTATCCCAGCCGTTCCACGTGGCAGAGAACTTTACCGGCGTGCCGGGCAAGTATGTGCCGCTTAAGGAGACGGTAAGAGGATTCAAGGCAATTATTGACGGTGAGATGGATGAGTATCCGGAAGCAGCGTTCTTCAATGTAGGTACGATCGATGATGTGATCGAGCGTGCGAAGGAGATGGGGGCATGAATACATTTAGTCTGAAAGTGATTGCCTGTGACCGTGTCTTTTTTGACGGAAGATGTGAGCAGGTCGTTCTGCCGCTGCATGACGGAGAGAAAGCAATCCAGGCGCATCACGAAAATATGGTGTTTGCCGTTGAGATCGGCGAGATCCGCATCACGGACGAAACAGGCGAGGAGATCGTGGGTGTGACAGGCACCGGATTTGCACAGATCATCAATAACCGTGCAATGGTGATTGTTGACACCTGTGAGTCCCCGGAGGAGATCGATGTGCGGCGTGCCGAGGAGGCAAAAGAGCGTGCACAGGAGCAGCTCCGCCAGAAACAGAGCATTCAGGAGTATTATCGTTCCAAAGCATCGCTGGCGCGCGCGATGTCGCGCCTCAAGGTCGGGAAAAAAGACCGTCCGACCGGATATTAAGAAGAAAAATGGTCTTGTGCAAGGTTCCGGCGGGGCTGAGAGAGAAAAAACGTCTCTCCAGACCCGCCGGGACCTTGTTATTATGCGCGTGGGAAGAAAAAAGTGCGATTCGTGGGTCTGGGAAGGGAAAACCAGCGCGTGAGACCCGAAAAGAGATTAGTTTCGGGTCTGGGAGAGAAAAAGAGTGTCGCCAGACCCGGCGGAAGCCAAAATGCAGCCATGTAAGTCAAAAAAATAGAAGATTGTACGCAAAAACGGGTCTACAGAGAGAAAAAGTCCTCTGTAGACCCGTTTTGATCTTATGCACAACATCAGCAAACAATGATTGACCAAGAAAGCTCCTGTGGGTGCATGTAAGGCTCAGCCCTGCAGCTTGCCAGTCGATGTAACTTACAAATTTACCCAGTCGTTGCAGGTCACACAACGTTGCAGCCCAGCCAGTGTATGCAACGTACCTATCCATGCAGCCAGTCATTACAGATTACATACCGGTATATTGCCAGCCAGCCGATACAAGTATTAACGCACATGCCGTTGCAACTTACTTAAGCCCCACTGTAGCCAGTAATGCAACTTACTAGCCAGCTTATACGGCTTACTCATCGGTGCAGATTGCTTCCCCGCGCTGCTTACAGTACGAAGAATGTACAGGTTGCCGGTGCAAGAGTCACTGTTCCGGCTTCCTGTGCTGCCGGAGTGAGTTCCGGAAGCGAATTGCCGGCACCCAGAACAAGTGGCTTGCTATTTAAAGTCATGACAGCGGCACGCACGTTGCCGCCCTCGCCGGCGAGTGTGTAGCGCTCTGCGCTCTTCGGAAGCTCTACGGTGGTTGCCTCTGTCAGCGAGTTGTTGATCACAAGATATACAACGCCCTCTTTTCCATCTTTGCGGGAATGTGCGAAGACATGTGCGCCCTCGCGGATTGGCTCTGCGGTATCGTAAACGGTCGTACCCATCAGGCGGTTCCACAACAATACGGCAAAATAGTTCGGGCGCGGATCAAATACTTCGCGGGCCAGGAAGCCGTAGTCGGAAGAAGCCAGTGTATTGTGGAAAATAACGCCGTCTGTGATCGCTGCGAATCCAGCGAGCTCGTTTAAGGTACGGAAAACATCCAGATACGTGGAAGCCCATGTATCACCGCCACCGCCTGCGTCGCCGGACTCCGTTACCCACATCTCGCCGCCCGGGCAGTATTTGTCGCGGAGTGGAGCATAGGTGCGCGCACAGTTTAATGCAACGTCCAGATACGCCTCGGTATGGGCGGTATCTGCCAGCCAGTGTCCGCTTGGCATCACGGAAGCAAGACGCTCGGATACACCGTTGTAATAATGGTAGCTGAATACGTCCAACGGCTCTTTGGTGTCCTCTAACAGGTCGGTTGTGGAGCAGTTCTCTCTTACAAGCTGCTCGATACCACCACTCTTGCTGTTGTCATCACCGCCATTGATGGTAAGACCCTCGCCAACACTGCTCGGTCCGATACAGATACATTCCGGATAGTTGGCGCGTACCCACGCGAAAAACAGATCCTGATCGCGGTGGTAATCAGCCGGTGTATAACCAGCCGGGAAGCCGGTATCCTCCATCATGTTCGGTTCGTTTGCGAACTCGGCGCCGTCGATCGGTACGCCGTGTTCTTTGCTCAGACGAAAAATCTTCTCCGCCTCACTCGGATTCCACGGTTCCTCTGCGGAATGCAGACCCGGGCAGTTCGCAACGGAAATCATCAGTTTCGCATCGATCGCTTTTACGAAGTCGAGCACACCAATCCACTGCTCCTTTGTCAGGACATTTAAGTAGCCCTCCGGAGCAATACCGCCTGTTGCATTGTCAAAATCATAGTAAGTCTTGGTTGCCCAGGTGCCGGACACACGCACCCATGCGGTTCCGAGCTCCTTTGCGAGGGAGCGGAGCTTCTCGTTGTACAGATCGATCGGTGCGTATACCTGCATCAGATCCTTGTACATTGCAGCAATGCCGTCTGCGCTCGGAGCGACATGGAATTCCTCGGTTCCTGCAACCTGCTCCGGTGTGTACGCTTTCCAGAAGGTGCCGCCGGTTACCTCGGCGAATTCTACATTATAAGACATCAGGCGCGGATTTACTTCGCGCAGCGCCTTTAAATTCTCGGGAACTAATTTTACAAACTGTGCCATAGAAATCATTCTCCTGTTCGTTTTTATTTGCCGGTGATCCGGATCCCCGTATCACCTTTGCATAAAAACAGCGTACCACAAAAATTGTATTGTGTATGCAGGAAAACAACTATTTACAAAAATTGTGCAAAAACAGGACAAAATCGTTCCCGCCCTTAGCGCTCAAATCTGCCGCTTGCCCCGCACGGAAGCACCAGACCGTTGCTGGAAACCGGCAGACCGATCTCATCTGCGGCGATATGACCACCGTGTTTTTTTAAGACGGTATTCATCATATAGCTGAGCACTGCCGGCTGAAGACCAGTGGTGTAGGAGTTGATCAGGAAAAACAGAGGATCGTCCGACAGCAACTGCTCACAGAGCTGCACCAGCGGATAGATGGCGTCCTCGATTTTCCAGATCTCACCCTTGGGTCCTCTTCCGTAGGAAGGCGGGTCCATAATGATCGCATCATAGTGGTTGCCGCGGCGGATCTCGCGCTCAACAAACTTTACGCAGTCGTCCACAATCCAGCGGATCGGGGCATCACCAAGACCGGAAGAGACGGCGTTTTCCTTCGCCCAGGTCACCATTCCCTTGGAGGCATCCACATGCGTGACGCTGGCACCGGCAGCAGCGGCGGCAATCGTGGCACCGCCAGTGTAGGCGAACAGATTTAACACCTTGATCGGACGTCCGGCGCTGCGGATCTTTTCGGAAAACCAGTCCCAGTTGGCAGCCTGCTCCGGAAACAGTCCGGTGTGCTTAAAACTGAACGGCTTTAAGTTGAAAGTCAGCTTGCCGTAATGGATGGTCCACTGCTGGGGAAGATCAAAAAATTCCCACTCCCCGCCGCCCTTGGCGCTGCGGTGGTAATGGCCGTTCATTTTGCGCCAGCCGCGCTCGGTCTTCGGCGTGTCCCAGATGACCTGCGGGTCGGGACGGACGAGAAGATAATCTCCCCAGCGCTCGAGCTTTTCTCCTTTTGAGCAGTCAATGACTTCGTAATCTTTCCAGTTATCTGCAATCCACATAGCAATCTCCATTCCTGTGTACTTCTAATTTAAAACTATAACAAATATATACCACAAGCCAGCAGAGGGCAAGGAAAAAGTAAAAACGTCTGCCTGCGGGCAGAGAAAAAGCCTTCGCCACGGCGCGGCGCAGGCATTAACGGATGCGGATACAGCATCCGGAGCAGGAAAAAGCCCATAAAAAGCCAATAAAAAACCGGTAGAAAAATATCTACCGGTTCAAAACTGCGCAGCCCAAATTGCCGGCTGCACGTTATTTTTTACGCCAGGTGGACGGCATGAACAGAATCATGAGCGGGAAAAGCTCCAGTCTGCCGGCGAGCATGTCAAAAATCAGCACAACCTTGGAGAGCGGCGAGAAGATCGAAAAATTCTGCGCCGGTCCGACACGGTTTAAGCCAGGACCGATGTTGTTCAGACACGAGACGACTGCTGTAAAGTTCGTGGTAAAATCGAACTCGTCCAGGCTGATGATAAGCGTTGACAGCATGAGCAAAATAAAGTAAATGACCAGAAAAACATTGGTAGAGCGCAGGGTGCTGTGTTCTACGACATGTCCGTCCATGCGGATCTTGCGGATCTCGCGGGGGTGGATAATCAGGGAAAGCTCTTTGCGGATGGTTTTGAATAAAATCACCAGCCGGGATACTTTCATACCGCCGCCTGTGCTTCCCGCACATGCGCCGACGAACATCAGCGTCACAAGAATCGTCTGGGAGAGCGCAGGCCACATGTCGAAGTCGGCAGTGGAATATCCGGTGGTGGTGATGATCGCACCGACCTGGAAAAAGGCATTCCGCAGCGCGTCCCTGGTATTTGCGTAAAGCGGGCGTATATTATAGGTAATCATTCCGACAGAAGCAAAGATCAAAAAGAGATACCAGCGCACTTCCTCGATGCGGAATGCATCCTTGATTCTGCGCGATAAAATACAAAAATAAAATGTGTAATTGATACCGCTTAAGATCATAAAAGTTGTGACCGTGTTCTGGATAGCAGGCGAAAAGCTTGCAAAGCTGTCGTTACGGAAACCGAAACCACCGGTGCCGGTCGTGCCGAAACTCGTCAGAAGAGACTCAAACAGCGGCATGCCGAGCGCACACAGAATGACAATCTCAAGGAGCGTGATGGCAAGGTAAATGCCGTATAATATTTTCGCGGTATCCTTGATGTGCGGAACCAGACGGCTGACGGAAGGTCCCGGGCTCTCCGCCTTCATGAGGTTGATCGTAGAGCCGCCCATCAGAGGCAGGATCGACATAATAAAGACGAACACACCCATGCCGCCGATCCAGTGGCTGAAACTGCGCCAGAAAAGGCTGGCATGCGACAGGGACTCGACATCGGAGAGAATACTTGAACCGGTCGTGGTAAAACCGGAGACCGTTTCAAACAGGGCGTCTACATAATATGGAATGTCGCCGTTCCACACGAAGGGGATAGCGCCGAAAATACTCATAACGATCCAGCTCAAGGCGACAGTAACAAACCCCTCCCTTGTATACACGGTCGAGGAAGACGGTTTTTTATGTGTGAAAACAATCCCTAAAACCAGACAGATTGCAGCGGTAATGACAAACGGAATGCCTGCCCTTTCCTGATAGATCAACGATACCAGTGCCGGGAGCATCAGAAACGCGCTCTCAAATTTTAAAATATAGCCCAGAATATATAAAACCATGGAATAATTCATTGCAGGTTAATCCTCCAGAATCTCTTTGATGTCGGAGATGCGGTATCCGGAAATGACGACCAGAACGGAGTCTCCGGCGAGCATCATATCCTGTCCACCCGGCAGAATGACCTTACCGTTGCGGTAGATGCAGCAGATTAAAGTATTCTTGCGGAAATTCAGATCCTGCAGCGGAATGCCTGCGACGGCAGAATTCTCCTTGATGATGAATTCCAGAGCCTCGGCTTTTCCGCCGGCAAGCTTGTAAAGTGTCTCCACGTTGCTGTTGATGGAATTCACTGTGGAGCGCACATATTTTAAAATGTAATCAGCGGTAATGACACGCGGATAAATAATACTTCCCAGATTCATCTCGTTGATGACGGAGTTAAAACTGCTCCGGTTGATCTTGGTCACCGTTTTTGCATTGGAGACATCGTTGGCGTACAGCGACAGCAGGATGTTTTCCTCGTCAAGACCGGTGAGAGCTGCAAAACCCTGCGCCTGCTCTAAGCCCTCCTCGGACAGCAGATCCTGATCGGTGGCATCACCGCAGATGATTGTCGCCTCCGGAAGCAGCTCGCTTAAAACGTCGCAGCGGGACGGATTGATCTCGATGATCGTCACACGGATGCCCGACTGGATGAGAATCTTTGCGAGGTAAAAGGAAACCTTACCGCCGCCAGCGAGAATGGCATTGCCGACGCGGTTCTTGACGATGCCGATCTTACGGAAAAAGTCAATGGCGTTGCGGCGCTCGGAAGCGATTGCGACGGTATCTCCGGCGCGGAATTCAAAATCACCGTTCGGGATGATGACCTCGCTGCCGCGGATGACGGTACACACCAGCACGTTGCTGTGCAGGGTCTGGTGCAGATTGAACAGCTTTAAATGAATCAGCGGGGAATTCTCGCTGACTTTAAAGTGAAGCAGCTCTACATGCCCCTTTGCAAAAGAATCCACACGGATGGCGGAAGGAAACTGAAATACTCTTGAAATCTCGTTGGCTGCCGTCAACTCAGGATTGATAATCATGGCGAGCCCGAATTCCTTTTTCAGGAAGGCGATCTCGCCGTTGTAGATCGGATTGCGCACGCGCGCGATGGTCTGGCAGTGGCCGGTCTTCTTGGCAATCACGCAGCACAGAAGGTTTTTCTCATCATCTCCGGTAACTGCGATTAAAAGATCGGCAGTGGCGATGCCTGCCTCCAGCAGTGTCTTATGGTTGATGCCGTTCCCCACGATGCCCATCACATCCAGACGGTCGGTAATATATTGAACCTTTTCCGGCTTTTCATCAATGACAACAATATTGTGATCTTCGTTGCTGAGCTGTTCGACAAGCGTAAAACCAACTTTTCCACAGCCTACGATAATAATGTCCATAGAAATCTCCTTAAAGAATAATCAAAGACATTATAGCATATACAAATTGTTTTTGGGAAAAAAAGCGTAGAAATTGGCAAAATCTTAATGATAAAAACAATTTTTTCAAGGAAACGCCCGCGCGGACAGTTCTTGTGTTTTAAATGAGGGTACGTTACAATGAGTGACAGAGAACTAAATGACAGGAGAGGAAAGAGGAGTTTATGCTGGAACAATTAGTGGAGTGTGAGAACCGGCTTTTAGAGGAACAGAGACGGTTCAATGAGTTACTGCTTGCCTGGCGGTCCGGGGATCTGGGGGACGATCTTACACGGATGAAGATTGATCAGATGCAGAGGGAAGTGGATGCGCTGGGACGACAGCTGACGGCGCTGCGCACAGTGATCGCGGCACAGGCAGACCGTGAACGGGCGGGATACCGTCAGGGGGCGATGCCGAAGGCGGCGTATGGATGGCCGGCGTATGGACAGCCGGGGGCAGCGGCACAGCCGTGGGATCAGACAATGCCGCGGCCGGCAGCGCAGACAGCGGAGCCGGGAAATCCGATACCGACGGCGCCGGGCGCAATGTCACAGTCCGCGCGGGAGCCGGGAAACCCGCAGCAGGCGTATCAGCAGACACCGCCGCGGCCGGTGGCAGCACAGGCGGGATACCAGCAGGCATCCGGGAAGCAGGATCTGGAAAAAACGATCGGCAGGGCGATTCTGCCGGTCTGCGCTGCAGGACTGATCTTCCTGAGTCTGGTGTTTTTTGCGATGCTGGTGCTGCCGTATCTTAGCCAGGGAGTAAAGATGGTTCTGATGTATACCGTCAGTGCCGCGATCACGCTGGCAGGAGGAATTCTTGTGGCACATGACCGCAGGAATAAAGCATTTCTTGGGCTGCTGGGCTGCGGCATGGGAGCGTGGTATCTCTCGCTGTTTTTAAGTGATTTTTATTTCCATGCAATAAACGACGGCATACTTTATCTGGGACTGCTGGTGTGGGCGGTGGTTCTGTGTGTGCTGTCACGTCTGCGGTCGAATCTCTTCCTTATCATAGGGCAGATTGGTGTGGGCATCTCATTGATTCTCGGCGTGCTCATGTGTAACTGGACGGAGGATGCGGAAAGGTTTCTGATTCTTTCTATATATTATGCGGTAACGCAGACCATCTTTTTCGTGTCCCACCTACGGCGGGAATATTACCGTAATGCGGTGAATCTTGTGTCGTGGAGCATCGGGCTGCTCATTCTGGTGCTTGGAGCAGCTGCTTCCTATACAGAAGGCTCCGCTGCGGGAAACGTGTCAGTGGTATTGCTTCTTGCGCTTGCAGCGGTTCCGGTACTGCTTGGCGTAGCCGCGGCGGAAATGGACGAGAATGGAAAACTGCTTGGCGGTATTGTGGGGGCACTGTGTATCATCATTTTTTGCGGACTGTTTTTGAACCGGTTTACCGGAGCGGCGCTGCTCTTACTGGTATTTGGCATTGCAGTTCTGGCGCTGCTGGAATTCCGGCGCCCCGGGGATCTGTCCGCGGGTACGGTTCTGCTGGAGGTGGCTGTTTTTGCGCAGATGTTCTTTGCGGGAGCTGCCGCGCCGTATTTCGGGGAGTATATATCGACGGGACTTCTGGCGGAGGCGTGCCTTCTGTACGGTTTCCTGCGCAAAAGAAAAGCATACCGGGCGGCGGCACTCGGCTATGGCATCCTGCTGTTGCTGATCCCGATGAACGGGGGCATGAGAACGGTCTGGGGACTGGTATTTTTCTGCAGCGCGGTGCTGCTGATCCGGTTCTGCAGGGAACAGTATGAAACCTGGATGAAGATCTGTGGTTATCTGATGTTTTTGGCATTCCTGTCAGAAACGGCGGTGTGGGGAACGGATCTGGCAGCGGTCGCAGATGTTTACCTGAGCGATCTGATCTGTTTTATGCCGATTGTGCTCTGCAATATTCTGGCGGCGAAAGTTCCGCTGTTTTGCAGAAATCCAAAGACGGGAGAGGAAGAAAAAGCATTCGCGGCGGTAACGATGGCCGTGCAGGCGCTCCTTATTGCAGCGGTTCTGGTTCTGATGGGAAAACCGGACGCGCCGGTGCTTCACCTTATCTATGTGCTTTTGGGACTGGTGCTCGTGTGCACCAATACCTACAGCCTGCTGATAAGGAAGGACGGAGACTGGTGGGGAATTTACGTGGCGTTAAAGCTGCTGCTGTTTGCATCGGTCGCACTGCACTCCTATGGGGTGCCCGTGTTCGTGAACGATGTGACAGGCATTGTGATTGCGTTCTGCTGTATCGTGGCGGGATTTCTGGCGGAAATGCGGATGAAGAGAAAATATAAGGCGCTGCGGGTCTGCGGACTGGTTCTGGTGCTGCTGTGCGTTGTAAAACTGGTGCTCGTGGACATCCGCTACGACAATGTGCTGCTCCGGGCGGCGGGATTTTTTGTCGGAGGCATCCTTTGCTTTGGTATCAGTCTTGTATACAATCTGGTCGACAAGTGGATGGGGCGGCGCGAAAATGCAAAAAACTGAAAAAAATCCTTGCAATTCGCGGTTTCATCGTGTATACTATGCATTGCTGTGACATTGATAGCGTTGAAGCGTGAGGTTGCTGCAGAGCATTGCAGGTTTTCCGTGGAGCGAATGTCAAGTTAGGAAACTGGCGACAAGTCACTGTATCACGAATAGAATTTGTCCGAAGGACAGAGGGATGGCGTGTAGGAAGCGCGGGCTTCTTTGTGGGCGTGAGTCCATGATACACGCGGGTATGTGTGCAGTCACCGCTTGTCGTACAAAAAGCGATTACATCGCTTGTAAAAGTGCGAAAAGGAGGCGACTTTTTTTATGGCAAGTCAAGTAATGAGAATCACTCTGAAGGCTTATGATCACAAGTTAGTTGATTCATCAGCACAGAAAATCATCGAAACTGTAAAGAAGAACGGATCACAGGTGAGCGGACCGGTACCTCTTCCTACAAAGAAGGAAGTAGTTACAATCTTAAGAGCTACTCACAAGTACAAAGATTCCCGCGAGCAGTTCGAGCAGAGAACTCATAAGAGACTGATCGATATCGTTACACCGACGCAGAAGACGGTTGATGCATTATCCCGCCTTGAGATGCCGGCAGGTGTTTACATCGATATCAAGATGAAGAATAAATAATTTCTTCATCCCAGACAAATCAATGATTTAGTTAATATCCTGAAGGGTTTTATATAGAAGTAATGCAGGCGGTGAAAACTTCCCATTCCACTTATATGGACTTTCTAGGATGAACGGTTCCGCTACCCCACATGGTTGGGCATGAAGCGTTCCGCTGTAGAGAAAACAGGAGGTAAAAGTATGAAGAAAGCGATTTTAGCAACAAAAGTCGGAATGACTCAGATCTTCAATGCAGACGGTGTTTTAGTACCGGTTACTGTATTGGAAGCAGGTCCATGTTCTGTAACACAGATCAAGACAGTAGAGAACGATGGATACAGTGCAGTGCAGGTTGCATTTGCTGACAAGAAAGAAAAGGTTGTCAACAAGGATGCAAACGGCAAGAAGCAGGTAGCTCACAGACATGGTGTAAACAAGGCTCAGATGGGACATTTTGCAAAGGCTGGCGTATCCGGCAAGCGTTTTGTGAAAGAGTTCAAGTTTGAGAACGCAGCAGATTACAATCTTGGCGATGTGATCAAGGCTGATATTTTTGCAGAGGGCGACAAGATCGACGCTACTGCAATTTCCAAAGGAAAAGGATTCCAGGGCGCTATCAAGAGATTGGGACAGCACAGAGGTCCTATGGCTCACGGTTCCAAGTTCCATCGTCATCAGGGTTCCAACGGTGCGTGCTCCTCACCGAGCCGTGTGTTCAAGGGAAAAGGAATGCCGGGACATATGGGAAGCGTACAGGTTACTACACAGAACCTTGAAATCGTAAGAGTTGACGCAGAGAACAACCTGCTTTTAGTAAAAGGTGCCGTACCAGGTGCTAAGAAGTGTTTAGTAACAGTTAAAGAAACAGTAAAAGCTGGTAAATAGTGCTCGAATAGGAAAGGAGGAACTAAACGATGGCTAAAGTAGCTGTTTATAATATGGAAGGCAAGGAAGTTGACAGCCTTGAGTTGAACGATGCTATCTTCGGAGTAGAAGTGAATGAGCATTTAGTACACATGGCAGTCCTTCAGCAGCTTGCAAACAACCGCCAGGGAACACAGAAGGCTAAGACCCGTTCCGAAGTACGCGGTGGTGGTAGAAAACCATGGAGACAGAAGGGAACCGGACATGCAAGACAGGGTTCAACCAGAGCTCCGCAGTGGACACATGGTGGCGTAGTATTCGCTCCGGTACCAAGAGATTATTCTTTCAAGCTCAACAAGAAAGAGAAGAGAGCAGCATTAAAGTCTGCACTTACTTCAAGAGTTGCTGAGAACAAGTTCATCGTTCTCGACGAGTTAAAGCTTGACGAGATCAAGACCAAGAAGTTCGTAGAGGTTATGAAGAACTTAAAGGTTGAGAAGGCACTTGTTGTATTGAACGATATGGATGTCAACGTAATCAAATCCGCAGACAACGTTCCGACTGTAAAGACTGCTCAGACAAATGAGCTGAACGTATTTGACGTTCTGAAGTATGATACGGTTGTTGTAACAAAGGACGCTGTAAAGACGATCGAGGAGGTGTATGCATAATGGCAAACGTACAGTATTATGATGTAATCCTCAAACCAGTAGTAACAGAGAAGAGCATGGCAGCAATGGCTGAGAAGAAGTATACATTCTTAGTTCACCCGGAAGCAAACAAGTCCATGATCAAGGAAGCAGTTGAGAAAATGTTCGAGGGAACAAAGGTTGCAAGCGTCAACACCATGAACATGGACGGCAAGAACAAGAGACGTGGAATGGTAACCGGTAAGACTGCCAAGACCAAGAAAGCTATCGTAACATTAACAGCAGACAGCAAGGACATCGAGATCTTCGCTGGACTGTAAGATGAAAAGCGTTTCGTTCTGATAGCAAACTAGGCGCAGCGATGCGCGATAACAAACATCGAAAGGAGAACAACAATGGGAATTAAGACATACAACCCATATACACCTTCCAGAAGAAATATGACTGGCTCCGATTTCTCCGAGATCACAAAGACAACTCCGGAGAAAGCGCTCACTACTTCTTTAAAGAAGAACGCTGGTCGTAACAATCAGGGAAAGATCACCGTTAGACATCACGGCGGTGGAAACAGAAGAAAATACAGAGTCATCGACTTCAAGAGAAACAGCAAAGACGGAATTCCGGCAAAGGTTGTTGGTATTGAGTACGATCCGAACAGAACAGCAAACATCGCTCTGATCTGCTACGCAGACGGCGAGAAGGCATACATCCTTGCTCCGGCAGGACTCACAGATGGCATGACTGTTATGAGTGGTGCTACTGCAGAGGTTCGTGTTGGTAACTGCTTACCGCTCGAGAATATCCCGGTTGGTACCCAGGTACACAACGTAGAGCTTCATCCTGGCAAGGGCGGACAGATGGTTCGTTCCGCTGGTATGAGCGCACAGCTCATGGCAAAGGAAGGAAAGTACGCAACGTTAAGACTTCCGTCTGGCGAGATGCGCATGGTTCCGTTAAACTGCCGCGCAACCATCGGTGTGATTGGTAATGGAGATCACAACCTTGTAAATATCGGTAAAGCAGGACGTAAGCGTCACATGGGTGTTCGCCCGACTGTACGTGGTTCTGTTATGAACCCGAATGACCATCCACATGGAGGTGGTGAGGGCCGTGCTCCGATCGGACGTCCGGGCCCATGTACACCTTGGGGCAAGCCTGCTCTTGGTCTTAAGACCAGAAAGAAGAACAAGTCTTCTAACAAGATGATCGTAAGAAGAAGAGACGGTAAGGCGTTGAAATAAGTTTCAACCATTGATAAGCCCATCGGGTGTTTGTCAAAAATATACAAATAAGCTGGAATTTGACCGGGAGAAGTTGTACTTGCTTCTTCCGGCATGTTCTGCTATAATAAACAAGATGTTCGTAGTCCGAGGAAACACACGGGTGTGTGTAAGGACTGATAATATTAGGAGGTAAATTATGGCTCGTTCATTAAAAAAAGGACCATTTGCAGATGAAAGCTTACTGAAAAAAGTAGATGCTATGAGCAAAGCCGGTGACAAGTCTGTAATTAAGACATGGTCACGCCGTTCTACCATCTTCCCACAGTTCGTAGGTCACACAATCGCTGTTCATGACGGAAGAAAGCATGTACCGGTATATGTGACAGAGGATATGGTTGGACATAAGCTTGGTGAGTTCGTTGCTACAAGAACTTACAGAGGACATGGAAAAGACGAGAAGAAGTCAGGCGTTAGATAAGAACTATTTTTGAAAGGAGGTTTCATCCATGGCTAAGGGACATAGAAGTAAGATCAAGAGAGAGAGAAATGAAGTAAAAGATACCAGACCATCCGCAAAGTTATCTTATGCAAGAGTGTCTGTTCAGAAAGCATGCTTCGTATTAGACGCAATTCGTGGAAAGGACGTTCAGACAGCATTAGCTATCGTATCCTACAATCCGCGTTACGCTTCCAGCGTGGTTAAGAAACTGTTAGAGTCAGCAATCGCAAATGCTGAGAACAATTATCCGGAGAAGAATTACAAGTTGGAGAACCTGTATGTTGCAGAGTGTTATGCAAACAAGGGACCAACAATGAAGAGAATCAGACCAAGAGCACAGGGCAGAGCTTACAGAATCGAGAAGAGAATGAGCCACATTACAATCGTGCTGGATGAGAAATAATAAGGAGGTCAAACATGGGACAGAAAGTTAATCCACATGGCTTAAGAGTCGGCGTTATCAAAGATTGGGACTCTAAATGGTATGCGGAAGCAGATTTCGCAGATTTCTTAGTGGAAGACTACAATATCAGAACTTATCTTAAGAAGAAGTTATACGCAGCAGGTGTTTCCAAGATCGAGATCGAGAGAGCATCTGATCGTGTAAAGGTTATCATCTATACCGCAAAGCCGGGCGTTGTTATCGGTAAGGGCGGCGCTGAGATCGAGAAGATCAAGGGCGAGGTTCAGAAGTTCACAGACAAGAAGTTAGTTGTAGATATTAAGGAAGTAAAGAGACCGGACCGCGATGCTCAGTTAGTAGCTGAGAACATTGCATTACAGTTAGAGAACCGTGTTTCTTTCCGTAGAGCAATGAAGTCCTGCATGGGAAGAACCATGAAGGCTGGCGCAAAGGGTATTAAGACATCCTGCTCCGGACGTCTCGGCGGTGCTGATATGGCTCGTACAGAGTTCTACTCTGAGGGTACTATTCCGCTTCAGACACTTCGCGCAGATATTGATTATGGATTCGCTGAGGCAGACACTACTTATGGCAAGGTCGGCGTTAAGGTATGGATCTACAAGGGCGAGGTACTTCCGGTAAGAGCAAATAAGGAAGGGGGAGCTAACTAATGTTAATGCCAAAGAGAGTAAAGCATAGAAAGCAGTTCCGTGGTTCCATGACAGGAAAGGCAACCAGAGGAAACACAATCACCTACGGTGAGTACGGTATTGTTGCTCTGGAACCATGTTGGATCAAAGCAAACCAGATCGAGGCAGCCCGTATCGCTATGACAAGATACATCAAGCGTGGTGGTAAAGTCTGGATCAAGATTTTCCCGGAGAAGCCTGTAACGCAGAAGCCTATGGGTGTTCGTATGGGTAAAGGAAAAGGCTCCCTGGAGTATTGGGTAGCTGTTGTGAAACCAGGTCGTGTATTATTTGAAATCTCCGGTGTTCCGGAAGACGTTGCGAAAGAAGCGTTACGTCTTGCTACACACAAATTACCTTGCAAATGTAAAGTAGTTTCTCGTGCGGATTTAGAAGGCGGTGTATCAAATGAAAACTAGTAAATATTTAGAAGAATTAAAAACCCAGTCTGTCGCAGATTTGAGCGCACAGTTAGTAGAGGCTAAAAAAGAACTTTTCAATTTGAGATTCCAGAACGCAACCAATCAGTTAGATAATACAAGCAGAATCAAAGAAGTAAGAAAGAACATTGCAAGAATTCAGACGATCATTACTGAGAAAGAAAAAGTTGCGCAGTAGGATTCCAGAAAGGAGAATAGTCAGTCGTGGAAGAAAGAAATCTTAGAAAAACACGTGTTGGTATTGTTGTAAGCGACAAGATGGATAAGACAATTACTGTTGCAATCCAGGATAACGTAAGACATCCTCTTTACAACAAGATCGTTAAGAAAACATATAAATTAAAGGCTCATGACGAGAAGAACGAGTGCAAGATCGGTGACAAAGTCAGAGTAATGGAAACAAGACCTTTATCCAAGGATAAGAGATGGAGACTTGTAGAAATCATGGAAAGAGCAAAATAGTTAGAAGGAGGCTACAAGCATGGTACAGCAGGAAAGTAGACTTAAGGTAGCCGATAACACAGGAGCAAAAGAGTTGCTCGTTATCCGTGTTATGGGTGGATCTACTAGAAGATATGCGAATATTGGTGACGTTATTGTTGCTACGGTCAAAGATGCAACACCAGGCGGTGTTGTTAAAAAGGGCGACGTTGTGAAGGCTGTAGTTGTTCGTTCCGTAAAGGGCGCACGTCGTAAAGATGGTTCTTACATCAAATTTGATGAGAACGCAGCAGTCATCATCAAAGATGATAAAACTCCGAGAGGAACACGTATTTTTGGACCAGTAGCTAGAGAGCTTCGTGAGAAACAGTTCATGAAAATTGTTTCCTTAGCTCCGGAAGTATTGTAGGAGGATCGGAATATGGCAACCATGAAAATTAAAAAAGGCGATATGGTGAAAGTAATCGCTGGTAAAGATATCAACAGCGAAGGTAAAGTCATTGCTGTTAACAGAAAAGACGGAACTGTACTGGTTGAAGGTGTCAACATGGTGACAAAGCATACAAAGCCAAGTATGCAGAATCAGCAGGGCGGCATCGTTCACCAGGAGGGACCGATCGATATTTCTAATGTAATGTATCTTCACAACGGAAAGCCTACCCGTGTTGGTTTCAAGATGGATGGAGATAAGAAGGTACGTTTCGCAAAATCTACAGGCGAAGTAATCGACTAATTAGAGAGAGGAGGCCAATCAGGTGAGCAGACTGAAAGAACAGTACCAGAATGAGATCGTAGATGCTATGATCAAGAAATTCGGTTATAAGAATATTATGGAAGTGCCGAAGCTCGACAAGATCGTTGTCAATATGGGCGTTGGCGAAGCCAAAGAGAACGCAAAGTTATTAGAGGCTGCTATTAAGGATATGGAAGCAATCACAGGACAGAAAGCGGTTGCAACCAAGGCAAAGAATTCTATTGCAAACTTCAAGATCAGAGAAGGTATGGCAATCGGATGTAAGACAACTTTACGTGGCGAGAAGATGTATGAGTTCATGGATCGTTTGATCAACTTAGCATTACCTCGTGTACGTGACTTTAGAGGTGTTAACCCGAACGCGTTTGACGGTCGTGGAAACTATGCCCTTGGTATCAAAGAGCAGTTAATCTTCCCGGAGATCGAGTACGATAAGGTTGACAAGGTACGTGGTATGGACATCATCTTCGTAACCACTGCCAAGACAGACGAGGAAGCTCGCGAATTATTGACACAGTTCAATATGCCATTCGCCAAATAAGTAGGAGGGAATTTTAATGGCTAAGACAAGTATGAAAGTAAAACAGCAGCGTAAACCAAAGTTCTCTACCAGAGCTTACACACGTTGCAAAATTTGTGGTCGTCCACATTCTGTTTTAAGAAAATACGGAATCTGCAGAGTATGTTTCCGTGAGTTAGCATACAAGGGCCAGATACCAGGTGTTAAGAAAGCAAGCTGGTAAAAGACCGTGCAGCATATTTGCTGCAATCAATAATAAGGAGGAAATATACAATCATGACTACGAGTGATCCAATCGCAGATATGCTTACAAGAATCCGTAATGCAAACACTGCTAAACATGATACAGTTGACGTTCCTGCATCTAAGATGAAAATTGCTATCGCTGACATTCTTGTAGATGAGGGATATATCGCAAAATATGATATTGTTGAAGATGGTAACTTCAAGACCATGCGCATTACTTTAAAGTACGGCGCAGACAAGAACGAGAAGATTATCACAGGATTAAAGAGAATCTCCAAGCCGGGACTTCGTGTATACGCTGGCAAGGATGAGCTCCCGAGAGTTCTTGGCGGACTGGGAATCGCAATTCTTTCCACAAACCAGGGAATCATCACTGACAAGGAAGCAAGAAAGCTTCAGGTTGGTGGCGAAGTATTAGCTTTCGTATGGTAGATTTTGCCCGCCATTGGACGGACAAAATCGGAAGAACCAAAGGCTGGTTCTTCCGAGAGCATCTTCCGGGAGCATCTGTCTCTGGTCTGTCCAGAAGCAATGTTGCTTTCGGTTCTTCCGGGTTACTTAACCTGGAGGAGGTTCTTACCGAATCGGGTAACTACGGCGCAAGCCGCAATGATATAAGCACAAATTAGGAGGTACGGGCATGTCACGTATAGGAAGAATGCCAATCGCAGTTCCGGCTGGTGTAACAGTGGATATTGCAGAAAATAATCATGTGACTGTAAAAGGTCCTAAGGGAACTCTTGAGAGAACCCTTCCGTCCGAGATGGACATCAAATTAGAGGGTGACGAAGTAATCGTTACAAGACCGAACGATTTGAAGAAAATGAAATCCTTACATGGATTGACAAGAACACTGATCCACAACATGGTTGTTGGTGTAACTGATGGATATACAAAGGAGCTCGAGGTAAACGGTGTTGGTTACAGAGCTTCCAAGTCTGGAAAAGTCCTTACTTTAAACCTTGGATACTCACATCCGGTTGAGATGACCGATCCGGAGGGACTTGAGTCCAAAGTTGATGGAAACAAGATCATTGTATCAGGTATCGATAAAGAGAAGGTCGGCCAGTACGCAGCGGAAATCAGAGATAAGAGAAGACCTGAACCGTATAAGGGCAAGGGTATCAAGTATGCTGATGAAGTTATCAGACGTAAAGTTGGTAAGACTGGTAAGAAATAATTAAAGGAGTGACGAAAAATGGTTAGTAAGAAATCAAGAACAGCAGTTCGCGAAAATAAGCATAGAAGAATGCGTCATCATCTCGTAGGCACTGCAGAGAGACCACGCCTGGCTGTGTTCAGAAGTAATAATCATATGTACGCTCAGATTATTGATGATACAGTCGGAAATACACTTGTTTCTGCTTCTACTCTTGAGAAGGACGTAAAGGCAGAGTTAGAGAAGACGAATAACGTTGAAGCAGCAGCAAAGCTTGGTACCGTTATCGCTAAGAAAGCATTAGACAAGGGTATCAACACGGTTGTATTCGATCGCGGCGGTTTCATATATCAGGGAAAAGTGAAAGCTTTAGCCGATGCAGCAAGAGAAGCTGGATTAGAATTTTAATAGGAGGAAACGCAAAACATGAAACGTGAAATTATTGATGCTAGTCAGTTAGAGTTAGAAGAAAAAGTAGTGTCAATCAAACGTGTAACAAAGGTTGTTAAAGGTGGACGTAACTTCCGTTTTACAGCTTTAGTTGTTGTCGGCGACGGCAATGGCCATGTTGGTGCAGGTTTGGGTAAAGCAGCCGAGATCCCGGAGGCAATCCGCAAGGGCAAAGAGGATGCTATGAAGAAGCTCATCACAGTAAAGCTGGATGAGGTTGACAGTATCACACATGATGTTATTGGTAAGCACACCGGTGCTTCCGTATTATTAAAGAAGTCTCCGGATGGTACTGGTATCATCGCTGGTGGTCCTGCACGTAACGTATGTGAGCTTGCAGGTATCAAGAACATCCGTACAAAGTCTTTAGGTTCAAACAATAAGCAGAACGTTGTTCTTGCAACGTTAAATGCTTTGAGCCAGTTAAAGTCTCCGGAAGAAGTAGCGAAGCTTCGCGGTAAATCCGTAGAAGAGATCGTAGGTTAAGGAGGAATTTAAGATGGCAGAGAAGAAACTTAAAGTTACACTTATTAAATCCACGATCGGTGCAGTTCCGAAGAACAAGAAGACCATCGAAGCACTGGGACTCAGCAAGCTTTACAAGACTGTTGAGCTTCCGGACAACGCTGCAACAGCAGGCGCGCTTCGCAAGGTTGCACCATATGTGAAAGTAGAAGAAGTTTAAAATAAGAGGATAAGGAGGTGTCGGTAATGGACTTATCAAATTTACAGGGAGCGGCAGGTTCCACTCAGAGTGATAATTTCAGAAGAGGACGCGGACACGGATCAGGAAATGGTAAGACTGCTGGTAAGGGACATAAGGGACAGAAGGCTCGTTCCGGAGCACCAAGACCAGGTTTCGAAGGTGGTCAGATGCCATTATACAGAAGATTGCCTAAGAGAGGTTTCAAGTGCAGAAACTCCAAGACAATCATCGGAATTAACCTTTCAGCTCTTGAGGCATTCGAGGACGGCGCAGTTGTATCTGTTGAGACATTGATCGAGGCAGGCGTTGTTAAGAATCCAAGAGATGGCGTTAAGATCCTTGGTAATGGCGAACTTACTAAGAAACTCACCGTTCAGGCAAATGCATTCAGCGCAAGCGCAAAAGAAAAAATTGAGGCTCTTGGTGGAAAAGCAGAGGTGATCTAATGCTAGAGACACTCCGTAATGCATTTAAGATTAAAGATATTCGCAAAAAGATTATTTTTACATTTTTGATGTTAATCGTCATCAGAATCGGAAGCTGTCTTCCGATTCCTGGTGTTGACAGTGATGTATTTGCGAACTGGTTTGCAAGCCAGACCGCAGATGGAATGGGATTCTTTGATGCAATCACGGGAGGTTCTTTCTACAGAATGTCTATCTTTGCATTGAACATTACCCCGTACATCACGTCATCCATCATAATGCAGCTTCTTACAATCGCGATTCCAAAGTTGGAAGAAATGCAGCGTGACGGAGAGGAAGGTCGTAAAAAGATCGCAGAGATCACCAGATATCTGACGGTTGCTTTAGCACTCATCGAGGCGGTTGCAATGACAATCGGCTTCAGAAGAGGCGGTTATCTGGAATTCAGCAGTGGATACCAGGGTGTTCTTGATATTATCATGGTTATCTTCACATTGACGGCGGGATCTGCTGTTCTTATGTGGATTGGTGAGAGAATCACGGAGAAGGGCGTTGGAAACGGTATTTCCATCGTACTTACCATCAACATTATCTCACGTATGCCGGATGATATTAAGACGCTGTATGATCAGTTTATTTCAGGTAAGAATGTACCGAAAGCAATTCTTGCGGCAGTTATCATTCTTGCAATCATTGTTGGAATGGTACTGTTTGTTGTATACTTACAGGGCGGCGAGAGAAGAATTCCGGTACAGTATTCCAAGAAGATCCAGGGAAGAAAGCAGGTTGGCGGTCAGTCAACATACATTCCTCTCAAGGTAAACACCGGTGGTGTTATCCCGGTTATCTTTGCACAGTCACTGTTGCAGACGCCGGTAATCATTGCCAGTCTTCTTGGCAAAGGAAATGGAACAGGTATTGGGAGCAAGATCTTAAGAGGTATGTCACAGTCAAATTGGTGTAATCCAAGCGAGCCGATTTATTCGATCGGACTGGTTGTATACATCGTATTGATCATTGCGTTTGCATATTTCTATACATCGATTACGTTTAATCCGTTGGAGATTGCAAACAACATGAAAAAAGCAGGCGGATTTATTCCGGGTATTCGTCCGGGTAAGCCGACCAGTGATTACCTGAACCGAATCCTGAATTATATTGTCTTTATAGGTGCGGTTGCACTCGCGTTCATCGCGTTTGTTCCGATTTTCTTTAACGGTGTGTTTGGTGCGGATGTATCTTTCGGTGGAACGTCCATCATCATTATCGTAGGTGTCGTTATCGAGACCTTAAAGCAGATCGAATCGCAGATGCGTGTACGTTATTATAAAGGATTTTTAAATGATTGATCCAGCAGAGCTGTTGGATATGGGAAGGAACGCTGGACTTATTTTATAAGTTCAGCGTTTTCGCTTAAAAAGAAAGAGGAGAGGTATTCCTATGAAAATTATTATGTTAGGGGCTCCGGGAGCCGGTAAGGGAACACAGGCAAAGCAGATTGCAGATAAGTACAGCATTCCGCATATTTCCACAGGCGATATTTTCCGTGCAAACATCAAGAACGGCACAGAACTGGGACAGAAAGCGAAAAAGTACATGGATCAGGGACTTCTGGTACCGGATGAGCTGACCTGTGATCTGGTAATGGATCGCATAGGACAGGAGGACTGCAAGAACGGATTTGTGCTCGACGGATTTCCGAGAACGATCCCGCAGGCAGAAGCTCTGGATGCAGCACTTGTTAAGATTGGTCAGAAGATGGATTTCGCAGTCGATGTGGATGTTCCGGACGAGAATATCGTAAACCGTATGAGTGGAAGACGTGCATGCTTAAACTGTGGCGCAACCTATCACATTGTTTCCATTCCGACCAAGGTCGAGGGAATCTGTGACCACTGCGGTAATCCGGTGGTACTCAGAGACGATGATAAGCCTGAGACCGTACAGAAGCGTCTTAAGGTATATCATGAGCAGACACAGCCGCTGATCGATTATTATAAGAAGCAGAACATCTTAAAGTCCGTAGACGGTACACAGCCGATGGAAAAAGTGTTTGCGGATATTGTGGCAATATTAGGAGAGTAACATGTCTGTAACGATTAAATCCCCCCAGGAAATAAAACTTATGCGCGAGGCGGGGAAAATACTTGCAAAAGTGCATGAGCAGCTGGGAAAAGAATTAAAGCCGGGAATGTCAACACTCGAGGTTGACAGACTGGGAGAAGAAATGATTCGAAGCTTTGGATGCGAACCGTCATTTAAAGGTTATCAGGGTTATCCCGCATCAATCTGCGTATCGATCAACGAGGAGGTCGTACACGGAATCCCGCGTGCAGACCGCATCATTGAGGAGGGCGACATCGTAAGCCTTGACGCGGGTGTGATCTACAAAGGGTATCAGTCCGATGCGGCGAGAACGCACGGTGTCGGTGAGATCTCGGATGACGCGAAGCTTTTGATAGAGAGAACCAGACAGAGCTTTTTCGAGGGTATTAAGTTTGCGACAGCAGGCAATCATCTGCATCAGATCTCTGCGGCGATCGGTGATTATGCCGGAAGTTTTGGCTATGGAGTTGTGCGTGACCTGTGTGGGCACGGCATCGGCAAGCATATGCATGAAGATCCGGAGATCCCGAATTTCAGACAGTTCCGGCGCGGTATCAAGTTAAGACCCGGTATGACACTTGCCATTGAACCGATGGTAGATCTGGGATCTGCCGAAGTGGTATGGATGGACGATGACTGGACAGTTGTCACAGAAGACTGGTCGCTTTCCGCACATTATGAGAACACGATTCTGATCACCGACGGTGAACCGGAGATCTTTACGCTTACAGAATCTGAGATTGCGACAGGCAGATGGAATCAGTATCTGGGCAGGCAGACAGAGGCATAGACCGGTCAGTAAGCGAATGGAGAAAGAGATAGTATGATTGAATTTGCAAAATCCATGGCAGGCCATGACAGGAACCATATTTATCTGGTTACCGGAAAGGATGAGCGGTTCGTGTATCTGGCGGACGGCAATGTGAAGCTGCTTGCAGAACCGAAGAAAAAGAACAGAAAACATATTCAGATCATTCACAGATTACCGGATGAGGTTCTGGGATGTCTGGAACAGGAAGTTACCGATCTTACGGTAAAGAGGGCAATCAAAGCGTATGTGCGTATTTTGAAAGAGCGTGCAGAATCATAATATTAGGAGGATTTATTTATGTCAAAGGCAGATGTGATTGAAGTAGAAGGAACAGTGGTAGAGAAGTTGCCGAACGCATTCTTTAAGGTAGAGCTTGAGAATGGCCATCAGATTCTGGCGACCATCAGCGGAAAGCTGCGGATGAATTTCATTCGTATTCTTCCGGGTGATAAAGTAACCATTGAGATGTCTCCGTATGACCTGACAAAGGGCAGAATTATCTGGAGAGATAAGTAAAAAAAGAATTGACTTCTAATAAGTGTTCATGCTATAATGCTAAACGGACACTTTTGGATAGTGCCTTTTTGCGCATGTAGTGCGCCAAGAAGAGCTATGATAGAACATGAGAGATGCACGCGGGTGCGTGCCATTCATTGTTTGGAAAGGAGGATTTGCTGTGAAGGTAAGATCATCAGTTAAGCCTATTTGCGAGAAATGCAAAGTCATCAAGAGAAAAGGAAGCATCAGAATTATCTGTGAGAATCCGAAACACAAGCAGAGACAGGGCTAATTGTTCTTGTCTTTTTGCGCTTTCATTATGTGCGGCTGCAGTGGAACACCAGGATGAGTTGTTCGCACTGTTATCATATGAAACAGCAGGGATAGCTGCTTTTTTGCGTTTACATACCGAGGACGCAGGGGAGAATCATCCGGAATACGAGAGAATTGCGAGGGCACACATTTCAGGCCGGAGGACAACGGAGCTGCCGCAGCAGATTCTTGAACGTAAAAAGTCATGATGTCAAGTGGCTTGCTTAAAGACGCGGTCTGTCATCTGGACAGTCGCAGGAATCAGAAAATAACAAGATGCGCAGTGTGTATCACAGGCATCATATGAATCAATGGAGGTTAAAAAGCACATGGCTCGTATCGCAGGTGTAGATTTACCAAGAGAAAAACGTGTTGAGATCGGTCTGACTTATATCTACGGAATCGGTAGAACAAGTTCTAACCGCATCCTTGCAGAAGCAAAAGTAGACCCGAATACCCGTGTCAGAGATCTGACAGATGATGAGGTTAAGAGAATCAGTGCAGTTATCGACGAGAGTCAGACTGTAGAAGGTGATTTAAGAAGAGAAATCGCCATGAACATCAAGAGACTTCAGGAGATCGGATGCTATCGTGGAATCCGTCACAGAAAAGGTCTTCCGGTTCGTGGTCAGAAGACAAAGACCAATGCAAGAACCAGAAAGGGACCGAAGCGTACGGTTGCTAACAAGAAGAAGTAATTACTTTTTCGATTCCGTTCGTAGGATCGCCACGGGTGAAGTATGGCGGTCAGTTGCATACAATCATTAGATTATTTTGAGAAAGTAGGTTAGTTTAGATATGGCTAAAGTTACAAAAAAAGTGACAAAAAAGCGTGTAAAGAAAAACGTTGAACGCGGACAGGCACATATTCAGTCATCTTTCAACAACACGATCGTAACGATCACAGATGCTGAAGGTAATGCTTTATCATGGGCAAGTGCCGGTGGTCTTGGATTTAGAGGTTCAAGGAAATCTACTCCATATGCTGCACAGATGGCAGCTGAGACTGCTACAAAGGCAGCTTTAGTACACGGATTAAAGACAGTTGACGTTATGGTTAAAGGACCAGGATCAGGAAGAGAAGCAGCAATTCGTGCGCTTTCCGCTTGCGGTCTTGAGGTTACAAGCATCAAAGATGTAACTCCGGTACCTCACAACGGATGTCGTCCACCAAAACGCAGAAGAGTTTAATTAGGAGGGAGAGACGAAAATGGCAGTAAATAAAGTTCCTGTTCTGAAAAGATGTAGATCCCTTGGTTTAGAGCCAAGCTACTTAGGATATGATAAGAAATCCAACAGAGAGTTAAAGAGAGCGAACAAGAAGGTGTCTGAGTACGGTCTTCAGTTACGCGAGAAGCAGAAAGCAAAGTTCATCTACGGTGTATTAGAGAAGCCGTTCCACAACTACTATGTGAAGGCTGATCAGATGAAGGGCATGACTGGTACCAACTTAATGACCATGTTAGAGTCCAGATTAGACAACGTTGTATTCCGTATGGGATTCGCAAGAACCAGAAAGGAAGCAAGACAGATCGTAGATCACAAGTTCGTATTAGTAAACGGCAAGCAGGTAAATATTCCTTCTTACCTTGTTAAGGCTGGCGACGTAATCGAGATCAAGGAGAAGAACAAGGGTCTTCAGAGAATGAAGGACATTGTTGAGGTGACCGGCGGAAGACTGGTTCCGGATTGGTTAGATGTTGACGCTGAGAAATTACAGGGAACTGTAAAAGAATTACCTTCCAGAGAGCAGATCGACGTACCTGTTGACGAGATGCTCATCGTCGAGTTGTACTCCAAGTAATCGTGATTAGGCGGAGACAATCCAATAGGCAAATTACCCGAGAAGGAGGGATTTTGTAGTGTTCGATTTTCAAAAACCAAAAATTGAGATCGCAGAAATTTCAGAAGACAAGAAGTACGGAAGGTTTGTTGTAGAGCCACTGGAAAGAGGCTACGGTACAACACTTGGTAATTCTTTAAGAAGAATCATGCTTTCTTCATTACCGGGTGCGGCTGTAAGCCAGGTCAAGATTGATGGTGTGCTGCATGAGTTCAGTTCGATTCCTGGCGTAAAGGAAGACGTAACCGAGATCATCATGAACATCAAGAATCTTGCAATCCGTAATAACAGTTCTACGAATGAGCCGAAAGTTGCATACATTGAATTTGAAGGCGAAGGCGTAGTCACAGCAGCGGATATCCAGGTGGATTCTGATATTCAGATTTTAAATCCGGATCTGGTAATTGCCAATTTAAATGGCGGAGCAGATTGTAAGTTATACATGGAACTCACCATTACAAAGGGCAGAGGCTATGTCAGTGCAGAGAAGAATAAGACCGAGGATACACCGATCGGTGTGATCGCTGTCGATTCTATCTATACACCGGTAGAGCGTGTCAACCTTTCTATCGAGAATACGCGTGTTGGTCAGATTACCGATTACGATAAGCTGACACTGGACGTATACACGAACGGTACCTTGGAACCGGATGAGGCTGTCAGCCTTGCGGCAAAGGTATTGAGCGAGCATTTAAGCCTGTTCATCGATCTGTCTGAGGCTGCACAGCAGGCAGACGTTATGATCGAGAAAGAGGATAATGCGAAGGAGAAGGTTCTTGAGATGAACATCGATGAACTGGAACTTTCCGTTCGTTCTTATAACTGTCTGAAGAGAGCCGGAATCAATACCGTTGAGGAATTGACAAACCGCACACCGGAGGACATGATGAAAGTTCGTAACCTGGGACGTAAGTCCTTAGAGGAAGTTCTTGCAAAGTTAAAAGAGCTCGGGCTTCAGCTGAATCAGGGAGAAGAATAAATAGAATCGAGCAAGCTCGATTCATTAGAAGTTTGACAGGTCAAACTTCGCGCTTCCGTCTGAACTGCTAACGTTCAGACGGTACCATGTATCCGCGCTACCGTCTGGGAAGCGAATATTCAGAAGGTATCATAAGTATATGGCAGAAACAGTAAGACCGAAAGGCATGGAGTATGTCAGCAGCCAAACGGGAATGAATCCACAGGGTTTGTTCCTGCGCGAAATGTTTCGCGCGGCATCGGATGAGTAAGACCAAAAGGCATCATCGGATGTACCACATCAATGGAGGAAAAGAAAATGGCAAAGTATCGTAAGTTAAGCAGAACCTCTAGCCAGAGAAAGGCTTTATTAAGAGGCCAGGTAACAGCATTATTAAACAACGGCAAGATCGTTACAACCGAGGCTAAGGCGAAGGAAGTCCGCAAGATCGCTGAGGGACTGATCGCTATGGCAGTAAGAGAGAAGGATAACTTCGAAGAGGTTACTGTTAAGGCTAAAGTTGCCCGCAAGGACAAAGACGGCAAGAGAGTAAAAGAAGTGGTAGACGGTAAGAAAGTAACCGTATACGATGAAGTAGAGAAGACCATCAAGAAAGATAAGCCTTCCCGTCTTCACGCTCGTAGAGAGATGTTAAAGGTTCTTTACTCTGTAACAGAAGTTTCGACAGATGCTGCTGGTAAGAAGAAGAACACCAAGGAAGTAGACCTTGTTGCAAAGTTATTCGACGAGATCGCTCCGAAGTATGCAGACCGCAATGGTGGTTACACAAGAATCGTCAAGATCGGTCAGCGTAAGGGTGACGGCGCTCTGGAAGTACTGCTCGAGTTAGTATAATCTATTTTTTAATAGAGAAGCCGAAAGCCCGCTCAGATATTATCTGGGCGGGCTTTTTTTGTGTAATAGGAAACTTTGTTCCTATTACACAAAAATGCTCCTTCTTCTATAGGAAATACCGTATAATGTTAAACAGGAAACCCGTTGAAAACCACGGGGAACATTGTTTATAATAAGGGAAGAACGCCCGGATAGGGAAAGAGTGAAATAGGGAGACTGGGAATATGGATAGAGACAGCAGAAACACAGACGAGGGTCTGCAGGGAAACGAAAAGATTGAGCAGGCAGTCTATGCGCTCCAGCAGGAACCGTCCGAGGAGGGGCTGGCACATGCGCTTACGGTCGTGCGCAGACGCATGAGAGAGGGTGGACAGTTCATTCTGGCAGTGGAACCACCAAAGGGAGACGGTAAGATCGAGATTCAGGCGGTACAGACGGCAGACGGTCAGCAGTGGTGGTCAGCATTTACGAGTTTTGAGGAAGAATTGAAGGGCAGCGGGAACGTGATGTCCACATTTCTTTCGGATATGGAAAAGTTATTCACAACCGCGCTCCGTACAGAAGGGATAAGCGGTGTGATTATCAATCCCTGGAACCGCACATTGATGCTGGACAAGAATTTGATACAGATCGTGTTGGGAAATCAGACTTCCTGACTGTATTTTACATTGGACAACGGCGGTAGAAGGAACTTCTATCTGCGTAGACATAAAAGGAGAGACAGACGATGGATAAAGCAGCATACGGGGCAGAAAAGAAGTCGGAGACCAACGTGCCAGAGCTTCATACGGTGGAAGACGTCTATGAATGGATAGATAAAAATATTGAATACGGATGGCTGGGTCAGGACGGAAAGGCGCATATCTGTGAAATGAAAGATTTCAGAAGACAGTACCGGACGATGTCTGTGTCCCAGACGATACAGCAGAAGATCGGAACCTGCATTGAACAGGTGGCGCTCATGCATGAATTGCTGGACACCATTGAAGTGTCGAATCAGATGTATTGCTGTCGGATTTACGAACCGGATGACTATGGGAATCTGGAGGAGGATGAGCATATGCACTGCTTCCTGCTGTATTTCCAGAATGGCAAAACATATCACATGGAGCATCCGAATGTAAGGCAGAAGGGAATCTATGAATACCCGACGAAAGAAGAAGCCATGCGTACCATTGTAGATTATTATGTAAATATGCGCGGCGGAAAAGAAAGCCCCACAACCGCTTTTGACCGGGTGCCGGTGGGGATGACATTTCAGGAATTTAATACATATATCAATCATCAGGTATAAGAATATAGTTTAAAAAGGGTGTGCAGAATTTTCTGCACACCCTTTTTGGTAGGAAAAGATTAAGCTTGGAATTAACCGAAGTATCTCTTTAAGAGACCCTCGAAAGCCTTGCCGTGTCTAGCCTCATCACGAGCCATCTCATGAACGGTATCGTGGATTGCATCGAGGTTGGCAGCCTTAGCTCTCTTTGCAAGATCAGTCTTGCCGGCAGTCGCGCCGTTCTCTGCATCGACTCTCATCTGCAGGTTCTTCTTCGTGCTGTCCGTTACCACTTCGCCGAGAAGTTCTGCAAACTTTGCAGCGTGCTCAGCCTCTTCGTAAGCGGCCTTCTCATAGTACATTCCGATCTCCGGGTATCCCTCGCGGTGTGCAACACGTGCCATTGCAAGATACATACCAACCTCAGAGCACTCGCCCTCGAAGTTTGCTCTCAGATCAGAAAGGATATCTTCGCTGACGCCCTGTGCAACGCCGACTACATGCTCGGCAGCCCATACCTTCTCGCCTTCCTGAAGCTTGAACTTCTCGGCCGGTGCCTTACAGACCGGGCAGAACTCCGGAGCTGCATCTCCCTCATAAACATAACCGCATACTGTGCATACATACTTTGCCATAATTCATTCTCCTTTTCTTATAAAAATTTTAATTGGAATCAATAATAGTAACTGTTACTGATTTTAAACTGCAAAAAAGCTTTTGTCAATATCTTTTTTGCAATTTTCTGATCAGGATGAGCATTTTTCAGATGCCTTGCAGGAAGGGCAGGCGCCGTAAAAATAGGTAATATGCCCTTCAATCTCACCGTCAAAGTCCTGACCGGCAAGAATGTTGATATGATCTAAGCCGCTCACCGTAAGATCCATCACACAGCCGCAATGGCGGCAGATGAAATGATAGTGTGGAGCAGGGTTGCCGTCGAAACGATCCGGTCCGATTCCCGGGGAAAGCTTCTGGATCTCGCCGATTTCCGCAAGCAGATTCAGGTTGCGGTAGACGGTTCCAAGGCTGATATTCGGGAACTCCCTTCGGATATTCAGATATACGGTCTCGGCGGTAGGGTGATCATACCGGGTTACAAGAAAATTCTTGATAGACTCCCGCTGTTTACTGTACTTCAGCATGGATGCGATACATCCTTTCCTTAAAACTAGTAATTGTTACTGATATCATCTTACACGCACAGAAAGAATTTGTCAAGAGAAAAATAGGAATAATTATTATTTTTTGAAAAGATTCTATTTATGGAATGCGTGCATATATATGAAGATAAGGATAGAAGCATCAGGGAGTACCCATGGCGGGAATGAAGCGGTTTGTTACATATATATATGCCTATGAGGAGGAAAAGAAGGGAAGCAATGTCGGTTTTGCAAGGATTGAGATCCGGGGACAGGATGCAAGAGTTGAGATTCATCTGCGCGGCGTTTATGCAGCGTCTGCGGCATGCAGAGTGTATCTGTTCCAGCGGGAAGCGTCAGGCGGGAAGGAAGCGACCGGTGTGACTGGGGTATTGGTCGGCGAGATGAAGCTGGCGAACGGAAGCGGTGATGGCGTCGTTGTCTTAAAAGGCGGCAGAGTCGGAGCATCTCCTTATGGCATTACAGAGATGGAGGGATTGTTTTTTGTCATCGGAGAAGAGCGGATTCTGATGAGCCGGTGGCGCGAGGGTGCTCCGTTTAAGGTGGGGCTGTCCGGATTCCGGGAGTGGCAGCCGGAGGAGACGAAGGAGAAGACCGCAGAAAAAGGGCTGGCAGCAGAAACTGCAGCGCAAAACGAAGTGCGGGAAGCAGCCGCGGTGCAGCCGGAACAGAACAGCCGGATGGCGGTAAAAGGGATGGCACAGGGAAAGCGGGGGGAAGCAGACGCGGCGCAGCCGGAACAGAAAGAACCGACGCCGGCACAGGATGTGCCGTCCGGATCCAGAGTGGAGATGGCAGCGGCGGGGGAGGAGATGGAGGCGATTCATGCCACCGAGCTTCCCATGCGCAATCTGTTCCCGGAATACGACTGGAATGCCGTGTGGGAGGAGCTCTGCAGAGAACACAAACCGGCGGCTTTGTTTGAGGAGTGGGATACGCAGTGCATCCAGCTGGAATTAAAGGATCTGCGGAGTCTGCCGAAAAAATACTGGTATCTGGGAAACAACAGCTTTCTGCTACATGGATTTTTCAATTATCGGTATCTGGTGCTTGGCAGGACGGCGGAGGAACGGTGGTTCCTTGGCGTGCCGGGAGTATATCAGAGACAGGAGCGCGTGATGGCGGCTATTTTCGGTTTCCCGGAATTCTTTGCCGCTGGCCCAGGGGGTGAGCGCAGGGAAGGCAGGGAACCGGTCAACCATTTTGGCTGCTGGGTGCGTTATATTGAAGAGTAAGGATTTAAAAGGGCATAGCGGATGTGGTCTTCCCATTTTCCCTGAATCTGGGTGCAGGCGTATTCGGTGCCCTCACAAGTGAAGCCGATGACTTCCAAAAGCCGGAGAGAGGGAGTATTTTCCGGCATCACGCGGGCAAACACGCGGTGCAGGGAAAGATCGGTAAAAGCGATGTTTAAAACCTTTGCCACGGCTTCCCTAGCGTAGCCCTGATGCTGGAATGCGGCGTCGAACTTGTAGCCGATCTCGCTGCAGCAGTACGGCATGCGCAGAATATCGTGCAGGCAGACGGTACCGATGATGATCCGCGGGTTGGTTTTTAAGAAGACATAAAAACGGATCGATGCACATTTCCGTGCGAGATCATACTCACATTTCAGAATGGCCTGCTGGTGCGCCGGAGTCAGAAAATAGGGGGGACGCGTCGGCTCATAGCGTTCAAAGAGCTCACGGTTGCGGCACTGGAAAGCCAGAACCTCGTTCGTGTCATCAGGGGTCAGTATTTTTAAGATCAGACGATCGGTTGTATACATGGTATGGACAGGAAGACTGCCGGTCATATGGTTGTTGCAGTTCATACAATACTCCCTCTGCCGAAAATGTTCCATCGACAAAATGCATCAAATCGGCTAAAATAAGTCTATACTATAGTATAGCATTTCTGGAGAAACTGTCCATGACACAGGAAGAAAAATATATGAAAGCGGCGATCCGCGAGGCAAAAAAGGCATATGCGCTCGAGGAGGTGCCGATCGGCTGCGTGATTGTCCAGAATGACAGGATCATTGCGCGGGGTTACAACAGAAGAAATACAGAAGGGAATACACTGGCGCACGCGGAGCTTGCTGCGATCAAAAAGGCGAGCAAAAAGACTGGCGACTGGCGGCTGGAAGACTGCACAATGTATGTCACATTAGAGCCGTGCCAGATGTGTGCGGGAGCCATTGTACAGAGTCGCATGAAAAAGGTGGTGATCGGCAGCATGAACCCGAAGGCGGGGTGCGCCGGGTCGGTGCTGAACCTGCTTCAGATGGCACAGTTCAACCATCAGGTCGAGATCGAGAGAGGCGTGCTGGAAGAGGAATGTTCGACGATGCTCTCCGGCTTCTTCCGGGAACTGCGCGATAAGAAAAAGAGCTTGCGTGAAAACACGCAGAATGCTTGACAATCGGGCGTCAGATAGGATATACTTAAGTCTCCGAGCAGCCGGGGTGGTAGCGGTACCCTGTACCAACAATCCGCTATAGTTGGGGTGATGCCGAACAGAGGATCAGGTAAGCTGTAAAGCTGCCCACCATAAGTGGCGTTGACGTCTGGGTCTTACGCAACAGGAATCTGTGAACCGGGTCAGGTCAGGAATGGAGCAGCCCTAAGCAGAAGCTCTTGTGTGCCGTGAGGGTGCCTGGGCTGAGCTAACTGTGGTGGTAACGTTTATGGTTTTGGATTCGAAGCGAGGCGCTCGGATTTTGCGTTTTATAAATGTTTTCTAAATGAATTCTGGCAGATGACTTTTTGGGAGAAGGAGAGATACCATGTGGGATAAGGCGAGAAAGATACTTTACCGGGGCGGAGAGATCTTAGAGCTTCTGATGGCGGCAGCTGTCGTGGCGGGGATTCTGGTGGCGATGATCACGCTTGTGCCTGAGCTGGCGCGCTACTGGGAACACCGGACGACGGCGGGGGCATTTCTGGAGTATCTGGATGCCGTGTTTAATGTTGTCATCGGCATTGAGTTCTTGAAGATGCTATGCAAACCAAGTTCCGCGAATATTATTGAGGTGCTGATCTTTTTGATTGCCCGTCATATGATCGTGCAGACGACGACACCACTTGAGGATCTGCTCTCGGTGGTCAGCATCGGTATCCTGTTCTTCTTCCGGCGTTTTATGCTGATGACCAAACCGGATAAGGATCAGAACGTGCCAAAGCTTTTTGGCGTGATAAAATCGTCACAGAGCAGCGGGACAGCTCAGGCGGCGCATGTGGATACAGAGAAAAATGCAGAAGGCAGCAAAGGCGCCGGGGAAAAATAGTACATTGATTGACAGATGCATGACGGTGTTGTATGCTGGGAGTTAGAGACAACTAACAAAAAGCACAACCCGTCATGCATTTATTTTCGTACAAGCATTGCTTTTTGTAAAAAGCGCTATATAATAAAAGCATAACGGGGGCGCAGCCCGCATGAACAAGGGAAGTAAGCGCTTACATTAAACACAATGTCAAAGGAGAGAGTATACTATGTTTGGATTTGGTCAGTTGATCGATATCTTGAAGAAAGATCCAAAGAAAATTGTTTTTACAGAGGGAAATGACCCGCGTATTTTAGAGGCAGCATCCAGATTACTGGCAGGTACTTTCCTGCATCCGATTCTGGTGGGCAACCCGGATGAGATTTTAAAGGCTGCTGAGGAGAGCGGATTCAATATTCGTGGCGCTGAGATCATTGATCCGGCAAACTATGACAGATTTGACGAGATGGTAGAGCTGTTCTGTGAACTCAGAAAGAGCAAAGGTGTGACACCGGAGCAGGCAAAGGGCGTTCTGTCCCAGGCGAACTACTTCGGAACCATGCTTGTAAAGATGGGCGTTGCAGATGCACTTCTCGGCGGAGCAACCTACTCCACCGCAGATACGGTACGTCCTGCATTACAGCTGATTAAGACCAGGCCGGGCAACTCCATCGTATCTTCCTGCTTCATTCTGGTTCGTCCGTCTGCAACCGGTGAGAACGAGGTTCTTGCAATGGGTGACTGTGCAATCAACATCCATCCGACCGAGGATGAGCTGGTTGAGATCGCAGGTGAGTCTGCAGAGTGTGCGAAGATCTTCGGTGTAGATCCGAAGGTTGCATTCTTAAGCTACTCTACCTTAGGTTCCGGCAAGGGTGAGGATGTAGACAAGATGCGCAATGCAGCAGCAAAGGCAAAGGCAAAATATCCGTCTCTTCCGATCGAGGGCGAGTTACAGTTTGATGCAGCAGTATCCCCGCGTGTTGCACGTACCAAGTGCCCGGGCAACGAAGTGGCAGGACATGCAAACACCTTTATTTTCCCGGACATCAACGCCGGAAATATCGGTTACAAGATTGCACAGCGTCTTGGTAATTTCGAGGCATATGGTCCGATCCTGCTTGGCTTAAATGCGCCGATCAACGATCTGTCCCGCGGATGCAACGCTTCCGAGGTATATTCCATGGCAATCATTACGGCTGCACTGGCATAATCCGGACACTGCACAGAACAATAGAATGACAGTCATTTGTGGCATGGCGTGACGCTGTGCCACATTTTTTTGAGGGAAAAATGGAATCATTACTTTTTACCAGAGAAGATTTGAAAAAACTGATTGTACCGCTCATTATTGAGCAGGCGCTGGCATTGAGCATCGGACTGTTTGATACGCTGATGGTCTCCTCGTGCGGCGAGGCGGCGGTGTCTGGCGTGTCGCTGGTGGACAGCATCAGCGTTCTGCTGATCCAGATTTTGTCAGCGCTTGCAACCGGTGGTGCCGTGGTGTGCAGCCAGTATATCGGCAAGAAGATGCCGGAGAGGGCAAAGCTGTCCGCTGGACAGCTGATGTTTATCATGCTTGTGTCCGCAGGGACGGTGATGGTGGTCATCCTGCTGTCTTACCGGTTTCTGCTCCGGGCAATTTTCGGACAGATTGATGCGGACGTCATGCAGAATGCGGAGATTTATTTTATCATCTCGGCCATATCCTATCCGTTTCTGGGCGTCTACAACGCGGGAGCGGCGTTGTTCCGGGCAATCGGAAACAGCAGGGTCAGCATGTATACAAGCCTTGTCATGAACGTGATCAATATCGGCGGAAATGCAGTGCTCATTTTTGGATTTGGTCTGGGCGTGATGGGCGCAGCGCTTGCAACGCTCACGGCGCGGATTGTATCGGCGCTGGTCATGGTTGTGCTGCTCTCAAGGAAGGACAACCCGCTGTGCATTGCGACACCGGGCTGTATGAAGCCGCAGAGGGATGTGATCGGAAAAATTTTAAAGATCGGTATTCCGAGCGGTGTGGAAAACGGAATGTTCCAGATTGGAAAACTTCTGGTGTCGAGTCTGACCGCGACGTTTGGAACGGCGGCAATCGCGGCGAATGCGGTTGCAAACAGTGTGGCGGGATTTGCCAATATTCCGGGGATTGCGATCGGACTTGCGATCGTGACGGTCATTGGCAGATGCATCGGAGCCGGGGAAAAAGAACAGGCGAAATACTACAGCAAGCGTCTGCTTGGTCTGGCTTATGCGGGAATGGTGCTGGCGGATCTGGCACTGTTTGCACTTGTAAAACCAATCATTGCCTGCTTCGCGCTATCGGCGGAAGCGGCACGGATTGCCACACAGCTTCTGGTAAGTTTCGCAATCTGCGCGGCGCTGATCTGGCCGCTCAGCTTTACCCTTCCGAATGTGCTGCGCGCCGCAGGGGATGCAAAGTACACGATGGAGGTCAGCGTTTTTTCCATGTGGGTCTTCCGTGTGGCAAGCAGTTACTTTTTTGCGGGAACGATGGGACTTGGCGTGCTCGGTGTCTGGATCGGCATGTATGTGGACTGGGGGTTCCGCACGCTGCTTTTCCTGATCCGCTACCGGCGCGGGAAGTGGCTGGAAAAGCGCGTGGTATGATGCCGCAAGGGAATTGATTCCTAATATTTTCTTATTTTTTGATAATAGAGTTTCATTTTTGCGGGAAATACGGTAGAATATCAGAGAAATACGTTCAGATGATGAGGATTTTGAAGAAATGTACAAGAATATGGGAAAAGTAAAACGCACACTGGAGGAGTATGCCATTCTGACGGTTGCCACGCTGATTCTGGTGGTGGGTGTTTATGTGTTCAAGTTCCCGAATAATTTTTCATTTGGTGGAGTCACGGGTATCGCGGTGGTCCTAAGTGCCGTTATGCCGGCAACTCCGGGAAATATCACATTTATCATCAATATGGCGCTGCTGGTGGTAGGATTTATTTTCCTCGGGAAAAGTTTTGGCATCCGCACCGTGTATGTGAGCGTGCTGATGTCTGTGGGGCTAAGCCTTGCGGAAGTGTGGTTTCCGATGGAGCATCCGCTGACGACGCAGCCGGTACTGGAACTGATGTATGCGATTGTGCTGCCGGCGTTCAGTGCGGCGATTATGTTCAATATCGGAGCCTCCGGAGGCGGTACGGATATTATCGCCATGATCCTTAAAAAGTATACGAAGCTGAACATCGGAGGCGCGCTGTTTCTGGTGGATCTGGGGATTGTCATAGCTTCGTGTTTTGTGTTTGATGCACAGACAGGACTTTGTTCGCTCTGCGGACTTCTGGCAAAGTCGCTCGTTGTGGACAATGTCATTGAGAGTATCAACCTGTGCAAGTATTTTACGATCATTTGCAATGATCCGGAGCCCATCTGTGATTTTATCACGAATGAGCTGCACCGCAGTGCGACGATCTATAAAGCCGAGGGGGCATATGAGCACAACCAGAAGACGATCATTATCACTATTATGAAGCGCTCCCAGGCGGTAGAATTACGAAATTATATCCGTATCCATCAGCCGACGGCATTTATTGCCATCACGAACAGCAGTGAGATTATCGGCAAGGGATTCCGCGGATTTAATTGATATCAGGAAGGAGAAAGTTTTTTATGAAAATTTGGGAAGACGAAAAGCAGTGCTATATCCGTGCTGCCATGGAGAAGAATTCAGAGGCGGAGAACGAGGCGCTGAAGGCACAGCTGGATGCGATCGACTGGTCTGTATTAGAGCAGATTGAGCGCAAGGAGACCGTGAACGAGCGGGGCGTATTTGCACCACTTGAGGCGGTTGAGACAGATGAGATTGAGCGCCGCAGGGACGAGTTCCACGAACTCGGAATCAAGGCGCTCCGGGAAGGAAAAGTCGGAGCGGTTCTTCTGGCGGGGGGACAGGGAACACGTCTCGGACTGGACAGACCGAAGGGAACACTCAATATCGGAATCCACCGGGAGCTGTTTTTGTTTCAGCAGCTTATCCGTAATCTGATGGACGTGACGGATGAAGCCGGCGCGTATGTTCCGCTTTATATCATGACGAGCAACATCAACCATGACGACACGCAGGCATTTTTTGAGGAGCACAGTTACTTTGGTTACCCGAAGGAGTATGTGAAATTTTTCGTGCAGGAGATGGAACCTGCCTGTGATCATCAGGGGCGCGTATATATGGAGTCCCGTACCAGGGTTGCCATGTCCCCGAACGGCAATGGTGGCTGGTTTGGTTCCATGGTGAATGCAGGGCTGCTTTCCGACATCCGTTCCCACGGGATTGAGTGGATCAATGTATTTGCTGTGGACAACTGCCTGCAGAGAATCGCAGACCCGCTGTTCATCGGTGCAACGATTGCCTACGGCTGTGAGAGCGGCGCGAAGGTTGTCAGAAAGGCAGCGCCGGATGAGAAAGTGGGGGTGCTCTGTACCGAGGACGGCAAGCCATCGATCGCGGAGTATTATGAGATGACACAGGAGATGGCGACCGCGCGGAAGGCAAATGGTGACCTGCTCTATGGATTTGGTGTGATCTTAAACTACGTCTTTTCCGAGAAGCGTCTGGAGGAGATCGCGGATGCACATATGCCGATCCATGTGGTAGAGAAGAAGATTCCGTATATGGACGAATCCGGCAGCCTGGTGAAGCCGGATGCACCGAACGGATACAAGTTTGAGACACTTGTCCTCGATATGGTACACATGATGGCGGACTGCGTTCCTTACGAGGTCGACAGAAAGCGGGAGTTTGCGCCGATCAAGAATCTGCACGGCGTGGATTCGCTCGACAGCGCCCGCGAGCTTATGCAGGGCTGCGGCATCGAATTGTAACATAAAACGGACGGGCTTCCCGGCGGGAAGTCCGTCCGTTTTTGGCGCTGCAGAAGATTTAATAAATATTTTATGGGGATTTAACGGCGGGTTCATGAATGTCTGATATAATAATACCTGATGATGGAAAACAGACAATGGAGGTTTTTATAAATTGGAGGAACAGGGGAAGCAGCAGGAAATAGAAATCGAAGAGGTGACCGCACAGGAGAATGTGATCGCGGTGCGGGATCTGGTGCCGATGCGTGCGGCGATGGATGACAGCATGGAACGGATCGCAGATATGAAGGACCAGTTTTCACAGACGATCGATCCGATCCTGCGCATGTACAATGCGGCGATGTGTGCAACGACGGCAAGGCTTGAGATAATAGAGGACGAGTTCAAGTACCGGAAGCTGCGCTGTCCGATCCACCATATTGACACCCGCCTGAAGTCGGCGAAGAGTATTCTGGGCAAGCTCCAGAAGAAGGATCTGGATCTGACGCTGTCGGCTGCCTGCAACAACATCTACGACATCGCGGGAATCCGTGTTGTCTGCTCTTATATCAAGGACGTCTATCTGATCCGCGACCGTCTGATGGCGCAGGATGATGTTATGATTATGCAGATCAAGGATTACATAGAGACGCCGAAGGAGAACGGTTACCGGAGTCTTCACATGGTCATCCGGGTGCCGGTATATTTTATGAACAAAAAGCAGCTGGTGCCGGTGGAACTGCAGATCCGCACGCTGGCGATGGATCTGTGGGCAAGCCTGGAGCATGACATCAAATATAAGTGTCTGTATCAGACGGAGACGGAGAATTTCTCCGAGGAACTAAAGGAATGCAGCCGGCTCATTTACGAGGCGGAGGAGAAAATGGAGATCATGAACCGTACACTGGAAGCATAAGGGGAGGCGCGGGCGATGAGAGAGAAACAGAATCCGGTCGAAAAAGAATGGGCAGCAGTTGTCAAGGCAGAGGAGCGCTTTCTGCGCCATGCCATGCCGGCGCGGACGGCGGGCTGGCAGGAGAAGATCACGCGCTATGTGCCACAGAAGCTGGAGGCGACTCTGCACACCGCTTTTTACAAAGCGTTTGAACTGATCTTTGACAAGGGAACGCCGGTGATAGAGAAGACCTGTCAGAAGGAGAAAAAGGAGCAGAATTATAAGATCAATGCTTACGCCGCAGAGGTGCGCGACACGAGACATGCCCTGCGGGCATTCGGGAGAGAGGCGGGTGCCAGCCGGAACCTGAATCTGGCGGTATCGGCGGTGGAAGGTGTCGGCATGGGATTTTTCGGTCTGGGTCTGCCGGATATACCGCTGTTCCTCGGTGTTTTGTTGAAAAGTATCTACGAGGTCGCACTCAGCTACGGATACACGTATGACACGCAGGAGGAGCAGATCTTCATATTAAAGCTGATCGAGACGGCATTGTCGCACGGCGAGCAGCTTGCCCAGAACAATATGGAGCTGAATCTGTGGATGCGTGAGGAGCGTACGTTTTCCGTTTCCAGAAACGAGCAGATCCGGCGCACATCGGATGCACTGGCGGGAGAACTGCTGTATCTGAAATTCGTGCAGGGACTGCCGGTAGTCGGTATGGTCGGTGGAGTTTCCGATATGGTTTATCAGAAGCGCATCAGCGATTATGCAGCAGTTAAATATAAAAGACGTTTTCTTGAGACAAAGAGGAAGACCGGGGAAGAAAAGAGACATCCGGCAGGATAAGTTTGCGGATGGCATGCAGAAGGGGAAGCCGTTATTCGGCTTCCCCTTCTGCGACAATATCCTCAAGAACATGAATCAGGTCATACATGTTGTTGAGACAGACATTCCGTTCCAGAATCAGATTTTTCAGATCAGCAGACAGGGTATCAAACCGGTCGCGGATCTCGGGAGATACATAAGATGCCATAAGATTACCTCACTTTTTCATACTTCAGAAAAAGTATGAGCATCCGGAGAGCTTTTTATGTGTAAAAAATGCCGTAAAGGTGGTATGATAGTGGAGAAAAAGTGGAATGGAATAAGAGTATGAATGAGAAAATTTACTGCCGGATCAGGCGTGTGCGCGCGGTATTTCTGACATTTTTCCTGACGGCAGCAGTTGTTTTGACAGACGCACAGAACATCCGGGAAAAGGAATACGAAAAAACAGAGATCATATACTGTATTGGGGACAGTATCACATACGGCAGCGGTCTGGAGGATGAGGAACGGCTGACGAAGTCGTATCCGGCGCAGCTAGGAATCCGGCTTGGCCCGCGCTACCTCATTTTCAATTACGGCGTGAGAGGAGCAACCCTGCAGGATCTTTCCCGGAAAAGCTACCGCAACATGGGGTATCTGAACGTGATAGAGGCGCAGTCCCCGGATGTGGTGATTATTATGCTGGGAACCAACGATTCCAAACAGAAATACTGGGATGCAGAGAGGTATGAGGAACAGTATCTTGCATTGATTGACGAACTTCACAATCTGCCGGGACATCCGTATCTGTATCTGATGGCACCGCCGGAAGCATTTCCTGCGGAGGAGGGAGAGATCCTATACGGGATTAACAATGATGTGATCGGAGGAGAGATCCGGAACCTTGTGCCGGACATCGCGGAGCAATCGGGCTGCGGAACGCTGGATCTCTACGCGCTGACGCAGGATCACCCGGAATATTTCGTGGATGGAATTCACCCGACCGAGGAAGGATATGCGCTGATTGCGCAGATGGTTGCGGATCAGATCCGGGCAGACCGGAATGCGGGCGTGTGGTGACGCGGTTAAAAAAGGGCTTCAAAAATTACAAAAAATATGATATAATGAATCCATTCATCTGAAACGGAGTATGGCGTAGTTTGGTAGCGCGCACGGCTGGGGGCCGTGAGGTCGCAGGTTCAAATCCTGTTACTCCGATTCCTTGGCAGGGGCACGGCAGGCGGAGCGATCCGTCTGGCGGCTTAAGAAAGAGAGAGACCGTATATTGCGGTGTCTCTTTTTTATGTAATAGGAAACTTCGTTCCTATTACACAAAAACGTTCCGCGGGGATGTGCAGCTCGCGGTGAGGTACATAATGCTTTGCATACCGCTGGGGCGCAAGTGTGCGGCAAGCGCACACTTTGTTTTTAGGAAAAAAGAAAGGCATAGAAAAACCCGGCAGAATCAATTTATGATTCTGCCGGGTTTTGTGACAGCGGAGACGGCGGGATTCGAACCCGCGTGCCCCGGAGGGCTAACGCATTTCGAGTGCGCCCCGTTATGACCGCTTCGATACGTCTCCGAATGAATGGATCACAGAGGATTCTACTGTGAGACACTCGATTAGTATATCATATCTGGTTTATTTTGCAAGATGCTTTCGCGAAAAGTCTTGAAATAAGTTTTTTCGGGAGATACTATTTTTATAGCATAACAGGAGGGTAAGGTATGGAAAATAAGACACGGGAAGCAATTCGGTTTGAGGGAAGCGTGCAGGGCGTTGGATTCCGCTACCGGATGTCACAGCTTGCAAGACACTACGATGTGACGGGATGGGTCAGAAATGAGTACGATGGAAGCGTCTCGGCAGAACTGCAGGGGAGACGGGAGGCGATCGACGAGATCATTGCGCGCCTTAGGGAGGATTCCTATATTTATCTGGACAGAGTGAGCCGGCAGAAACTCGAATTAAACGAAGAGGAGCGGGCATTTTCCGTGCGCTATTAGGCGCTGCGGCGCGCTGGTGCTGTGAAACACAGTTGCAAAATGGCGTCGAAGAGGGTAATATTCTATATAGAAAAACTGCGGTCCGGATGCGGACCCACAGACCATGAACTGATGGTACGAAAAGACGGAAACAGGAGGAGAAGCAGATGAAGAGAATCGGTATGTTGACGAGTGGCGGAGACTGCCAGGCATTGAATGCTGCCATGCGCGGTGTTGTTAAAGGACTCAGCGAGAACGTGGATGAATTGGAAGTATATGGTTTTTTGAATGGCTATAAAGGTCTGATTTACGGGGACTACCGGCTGCTGACATCCGCGGATTTCTCCGGTATTCTGACGAAAGGCGGCACGATTCTCGGATCATCGCGACAGCCGTTTAAGCAGATGCGTGTGCCGGATGCAAACGGACTGGATAAGGTGGAGGCGATGAAGGCGACCTACCACAAGCTCAACCTGGACTGTCTGGTGATCCTCGGAGGAAACGGAACACAGAAGACGGCGAACCTGCTTCGGGAAGAGGGGTTAAATATTATCCATCTGCCGAAGACGATCGACAACGATATTTACGGGACGGACGTCACATTCGGATTTCAGAGTGCCATCAATATCGCCACAGATTGCATTGACTGTATCCACACGACGGCAGCGTCCCACAACCGCGTCTTTATTGTTGAGGTCATGGGGCATAAAGTCGGCTGGCTGACGCTTTATGCTGGCGTTGCGGGGGGCGCGGATATTATTCTGCTTCCGGAAATACCGTACGACATCGAGAAAGTGATTGCCGCGATCAACAAGCGCACGAAGGCAGGAAAAGGATTTACCATTCTTGCGGTTGCCGAGGGAGCCATCTCCAAGGAGGATGCGGCGCTCTCCAAGAAAGAGTACAAGGAAAAAGTGGCAAAGCGGAAATATCCGTCTGTTTCCTACGAGATTGCAGACCGTATATTCAAGGAGACCGGCGTCGAGGTGCGCGTGACTGTACCGGGTCACACACAGCGCGGCGGAAGCCCATGTCCGTATGACCGTGTGCTCTGCACGAGACTCGGTTCGGCGGCGGCAAAAGCGATCATGGACGAGAACTACGGCAACATGGTTGCCATGGTCAATGGCAAGATCAAATATGTACCGCTCGGAGACGTGGCGGGCAAATTAAAGACGGTCGATCCGAACGACCAGATGATAAAAGAAGCAAAGCGGATTGGAATCAGCTTTGGAGATTAAGGTGAGGGAAAAGCATGTCATATCAGGCATTATATCGTAAGTTCCGTCCGCAGGAGTTTGACGATGTAAAAGGACAGGATCATATTGTAACAACGTTAAAGAATCAGATTAAAGCAGACAGAATCGGACATGCTTATCTATTTTGCGGAACCAGAGGAACGGGAAAGACGACGATTGCCAAGATTTTTGCGAAGGCGGTCAACTGTGAGCATCCGGTGGACGGGAGTCCGTGCGGGGAATGTCCGACATGCAGGGCGATTGCGGCAGGCAATTCCATGAACGTGATTGAAATCGATGCGGCTTCCAACAACGGCGTCGACAACATCCGCCAGATCCGCGAGGAGGTGGAGTACCGTCCGACCGAAGGAAAATACAAAGTCTACATTATCGATGAGGTGCATATGCTTTCCATAGGAGCGTTCAATGCACTGCTTAAGACCCTGGAGGAACCGCCGGCGTATGTCATTTTTATTCTGGCGACCACCGAGGCGCACAAGATTCCGATCACGATTCTATCACGGTGCCAGCGCTATGATTTCCGCAGAATCTCGATCGACACGATCACTGCCCGCCTGCGGGAACTGATGGATGCGGAGCAGGTGACGGTGGAGGACAGGGCGCTGCGCTATATCGCCAAGGCGGGAGACGGCTCGATGCGTGACGCGTTAAGCCTTCTGGATCAGTGTATCGCTTTTTACCTGGGACAGGAGCTCACTTACGACAAGGTGCTGGATACGCTCGGAGCAGTCGACACAGAGATTTTCAGCCGCCTGCTCAGACAGATCCTCGATAAAAATATCACGGGGGCAATCCAGACCGTGGAGACGCTCGTGATCGAAGGACGGGAGTTAGGGCAGTTTGTCACGGATTTCACATGGTATCTGCGCAATCTGATGTTGGTGCAAAGCTCGGACGATATGGAGGATGTGCTTGACATTTCTTCGGAAAATCTGGCGCTCCTGAAGGAAGAGGCGTCTATGGTGGACGCCGATATTCTGATGCGCTATATCCGCATTTTCTCGGAGCTTGGCGGCCAGATCAAATATGCCAGCCAGAAGCGGATTCTGATTGAAATTGCGATAATTAAGTTATGTAAACCGGAAATGGAAAAAGATTACACGTCCCTGGTGGACCGCATCGACAGCCTGGAGAAGAAACTGGAAAAAGGCGTTGTGATGGCGGCACCGGGGAGTGCCAGGCAGGGCGTAGGTGGAAGCGCGCAGGGGGCACAGGGAGGCTCGCTGCCCAAGGCAGAACTGCCCAAGGCGATTCCGGAGGATGTGAAGCAGGTGCTGACAAACTGGGGCGGCATCTTATCGCAGCTTACCGGCGTGACAAAGACGTATCTTAAGATGGCGACCCGGTCGCTCGGACCGAACGGGGAATTGATGCTGGTGTTCGATGACAAAAACGCTTACGAGTACGTCGAGCAGAACCGTTCGGATTGCCAGGACGCATTAAAAGCGGCAGCGGCGGATCGGATTGGCAAAGAGGTTGCGATTCTGGTGAAGTTAAATGACACGGGGCATGCCAGTGACGAGGTCTATCCGGATCTGGGCGCGCTCATCCAGATGGACATCGAGGAAGAGGATTTTTAAAGCTGGACGAATCACACAATTTATATTATGATAGATGGAACAGTCCTAAGAGAAAAGCAGGAGGAAGCAGACATGGCAAAAAGAGGTGGATTCCCGGGCGGTATGCCGGGTAATATGAATAACCTTATGAAGCAGGCGCAGAAAATGCAGCGCCAGATGGAAGAGGCTCAGAAGGAGTTAGAGGAGAAGGAAGTGACCGCGGCAGCGGGCGGCGGAGCTGTGGAAGTGACGGTATCCGGCAAGCATGAGATAACGAAAGTAAAGCTTTCCCCGGAGGTTGTGGATCCGGATGACATCGAGATGCTGGAGGATCTGATTATGGCGGCGACAAACGAGGCCTACCGTCAGTTAGACGAGTTTTCCCAGAGTTCCATGGCAAAGATTACCGGCGGCATGGGCGGACTTGGCGGAATGCCATTCTAATAGAATTTATAACTGCACCTGTGTGGCGATCGCGCTGTACGGGTGCAGTTTTGTTTTATGGCACTGCAGCTTTAGCGGGTAAATACCGTCTGCTGATAAGCAAGGCGATGAGAAGATCACGACTTCTGCCTGAAATAAGTATGACGTGCTTCTTAACATTGCTTATCAGCAGACGGCAATGTCTATCTGATGCGGCAGTGCCATGAAACAAGAGCAACCTGCGTGGGGGCACATGGTGCTCAGAGCTTTGCCTTGAATACCTCGTCGGCGGGATAGCCGCCGGCGCACTTCTGCATGCCGCGCTGGATGCTGTCGGCGGAGGTACCCCAGTCCTTGTCCTTGTTGCGGTAGTCGTTTTTCTCGACAAACCAGGACACTTCCTTCTGGAGCCGGTCGAGATTCTCCTGCATCAACGAAAAAGCTTTGGGATAAAACTCTTTTTTCTCGTCATCGGTCAGTTTGTCCTCGGCTGTCTCGATCAGATCACCAAAGTGCGGCAGGCAGAATCCTCTGCTTTTTTCAAAAAGTGTTCGGAATTCCTCATTTTTCTTATACAGATCGAAAAAAGTATCCAGATAACGGCCGTAGATCTGATGGAAATGGTCGCAGACATAGCAGTCGGTGGCCTTGGCGGCGATCCATGCGCCGAGAGGCGTTTTGGGTGTATTCCCGGATGAGACATCCGTGTGTTTCATGCGTTTGATAAAGCTGGATTTGCCGGGCGTAAAATGTGCCAGCTCATCGCCGAGCTCCTGGTTCAGCTTTTTTAAGTGTGTGCTTAAGATCAGGGCGTTGCCGAGCCGGTTGCCGTAGTTGTACATCATCTTGAAGTGGTGGCGGCAGAAACCGGTGGCGTCTGTTTTGGCACGGATATCATCTTCCATATAGGCAGAGCCGAGGATGAAGGAGATGGCATGCTGCTCGGCCTCGCGTTCCAGGTAGCAGAAAGGGCATTCGTCGTCTGCGTGGAAGGCATTCATCAAAGGGATGGTTGCAATCGTTTCTTTCATGGTAATCTCCGTTTCTTTTCATACAATCTGTGAATAAATCCAGTATAGCATACCAGAGGAAGAAAAATCAAAACCGCCTTGTAAAATGCGGCGTTATCAAGTAATATATATAAGGCTGCAGGGAAAGCCTGGCAGTGTTGACAGGAAGTTTGAGGGAGAGAATGGAATACTATAGCAGACAGATCAGCAAGTTAATACAGGAATTATCCGCCCTGCCGGGAATCGGCACGAAGTCTGCACAGCGTCTGGCATTTCACATTCTGAATATGCCAAAGGAGCAGGTGGAGGAGCTTTCTTCTGCGATTTTGGACGCAAAGCAGAATGTGCGGTATTGCAAGGAATGTTTTACGCTGACAGATGAGGAAATCTGTCCGATCTGCAGCGACAGTTCCAGGAACCATAAGGTCATTATGGTGGTGGAGAACACGAGGGATCTCGCGGCATACGAGAAGACACAGAAGTATGACGGGGTATATCATGTGCTGCACGGCGCCATCTCGCCCATGCTCGGAATCGGGCCGGGGGACATCAAACTCAAAGAACTGATGCAGCGCCTGCAAAAGGATGTGGATGAGGTCATCATTGCGACGAATTCCAGCCTGGAGGGGGAGACGACGGCAATGTATATCAGCAAACTGATCAAACCGACCGGTATAAAAGTTACGCGGATTGCGAGCGGTGTGCCGGTGGGCGGCGATCTGGAATATATTGATGAGGTGACGCTTCTGCGCGCGCTTGAGGGGCGCACGGAACTGTAGTGACCGCATGAGAAAAGGATGCAACTGTCCGGCATCTGGGGCGGGCGGATGACAATCAGATATAAGAAAGGACCATGACACGACATGACGAATCTGGAACTTCAAAAGACAGCAAATGAAATTCGCAAAAGCATTGTAACAGCGGTGCACAGTGCAAAAGCGGGACACCCGGGCGGATCGCTCTCGGCGGCAGATATTTTCACATATCTGTACTTTGAGGAGCTGAACATTGATCCGAAGAATCCGAAGATGGCGGATCGTGACCGGTTTGTGTTGTCCAAAGGACACACGGCACCCGGACTTTACGCTGCGCTTGCAGAGCGTGGATTTTTCCCTAAGGAGGATCTGGTGACGCTGCGCCACACAGGATCCTATCTGCAGGGACATCCGGATATGAAGCATATTCCGGGCGTGGATATGTCGAGCGGTTCTCTGGGACAGGGGCTCTCGGTGGCAGTGGGAATGGCTGCGGCAGGAAAGTTTGATAAGAAAGATTACCGTGTATATGCACTTTGCGGTGACGGAGAGATCCAGGAGGGACAGATCTGGGAGGCTGCCATGTGGGCAGGCTTTAAGAAGCTGGATAATCTGGTGGTGATCGTGGATAACAATAACCTTCAGATTGACGGTTCCATCGATACAGTATGTTCCCCGTACCCGATCGACAAAAAGTTCGAGGCGTTCAATTTCCATACGATCAACATCAACGGAAATGATTTTGACGAGATCCGTGCGGCTTTTGCGGAGGCGCGGGCGACCAAGGGAATGCCGACGGCGATTATCGCAAAGACATTAAAGGGAAAAGGTGTTTCATTCATGGAGAATGCCGTTGACTGGCACGGAAAAGCACCGAATGATGATGAATATAAGATCGCAATGGAAGATCTGGAAAAGGCAGGTGCAGCATTATGTCAGAATTAGGAAAGAAGATTGCAACCAGAGAGAGTTACGGCAACGCACTGGTAGAGCTTGGAAAAGAGCATGAAGATCTGATCGTGCTGGACGCGGATCTGGCAGGTGCGACAAAGACCGGCATTTTTAAGAAGGCATTTCCGGAGCGCCACTGGGACATCGGTATTGCAGAGGCGAATATGACAGGAATCGCGGCAGGTCTTGCAACCTGCGGAAAAGTTCCGTTTATCAGTTCTTTTGCAATGTTTGCGGCGGGCAGAAATTACGAGCAGGTGCGCAACTCGATCGGTTACCCGCACCTCAATGTGAAGATCGGAGCGACCCATGCGGGAATCTCCGTGGGTGAGGACGGAGCAACCCATCAGTGCCTGGAGGATCTGGCTTTGATGCGCGCGATCCCGGGAATGGTCGTGCTCAATCCTGCGGACGATGTGGAGGCGCGCGCGGCAGTGCATGCGGCGTACGATCACGTGGGACCGGTGTACCTGCGTTTTGGACGACTGGCGGTTCCGGTATTTAATGACGAGGCGACCTACCGGTTTGAGATTGGCAAGGGAATTGTGTTAAAAGAGGGAAAAGATGTCTCGGTATTTGCAACAGGATTGTGTGTGAACGAGGCGAGAGAGGCGGAGAAGCTTCTGGCAGCAGACGGTATTGACGCGGAGATTATCAACATCCATACGATCAAGCCGCTGGATGAAAAGCTGGTGCTGGCGTCTGTAGCAAAGACCGGAAAAGTGGTAACGATCGAGGAGCATTCCGTGATCGGCGGACTGGGAAGCGCCGTATGCGACATCCTTTCCGAGAAGCAGCCGACGAAAGTCATGAAGATCGGTATCAACGATGTGTTCGGAGAGTCCGGTCCGGCGCTGGAACTGATTCAAAAGTATGGACTGGATGCCCAGAGCATCTACGAGAAAGTAAAGGCGTTTGTAAAACAGAATTAGAGAAAAATGCAGATAAGGCCGCGGGGATTGTAGCTTCCCCGCGGCTTTTGTGATTCCGGGAAACGTTTTGCCAGAAGAGACGGAAAGCTGTCGAAACATTTTTTCGGACAAGCCCATAATATTTCAAAATATGCAGAGGGCTTGTGGTACGATTTCCCCGAGAAAAGGCTGTAAAATCCATGTGCGCGTATTGCGCGGATACGCAGCTGGATGCGGAAAGGGGAATCGTGTGGCATGATAGAGATTATTCACCAGGAACAGACGGAAGAAAAGGTACAGAGGGAACTGCCAAGAGAAATCAAACAGATCGGGTCGCCGGATGCAGGGGAACGGATTTATGTGGAAGATACCGTGTACCGCAGAATGCATCCGCATGGCGGTGTGGAAGAAAAAACGGCATATGTGCTGCTGGGAAAATTTGAGAACTGCATGGGCAGAGAGTGCACGTTTGTGGAAGCGGTTATTCCGTTGAATGAAATCCTGTTTGACCGGGACATTCCGGTCTGGGACGATCACACGTGGGCGTACATATATAAGCAGTTAAAGCCGGAGCATGATCCGTTCGTGATTGTGGGATGGGCGCTGGATATCAAGGGACAGCTCCCCAATATGACAGCGCATCTGGAGGCGCTGCATCAACGGAATTTCGGTGGAAAGCGCCAGATTCTTTTTCTGATGGACAGCCTGGAATGTGAGGAGGCGGTCTACGGCAGCCGGAACGGGCACCTGTACAGAAGAGATGGATTTTACATTTATTACCAGCACAGGCAGGTGCCAGAGGAGAACGACCTCTGGAAAAAAGAGGAAAAAGAATTTTACCGGGAAATGGATGTGGAAGGGGAAGAGAAGCCAAAACCGGCAGTGCCAGTAAGCGCCGGGGAGCGGGAAGCACCGGCAGACATGGAAAAAACGTCGGACGATAATGAAAGTGCAGGAATATACCGAGGTCTTTACCGCAGGAGGATACAACAGGAAGCCGGGCGGCAGGAGGCCCGGGAAAGACCCGCGTATGCAGCTACAGTTTTGCTGGGGGCGGTTGTGTGCGTGCTTGGTGTGACCGCATATCTGAATCATGAAAAGATGGCGGAGATGGAACAGACGCTCGCACAGATGAAGGGAACCCGGTATGTGACAGAAGCGCAGACGGCGGACACGGGGGCGGAAGATACGGAGCGGATGCCGTCTGTGGCGGTAGAGACGGTGATGGGGAATGTCGAAAAACAGGAACTGTCTGCGGAAGCGGGAAAAGTGCAGGAAGATGTTACAGCACAGCAGGCGGAGACGGCACAGGAAACGCAGGGGACGGCAGAGCCAGCGGAAAATGCAGCTGCGGGAAATGCAGCGGGATCGGAAACCGCGGAGGATACGGCGGCAGCCGGTGGACAGGCATGCGCAGACGCAGCGGGCACGTCGGTGGAGGCGCAGACGCAGAGCACGGCATCCACGGACGGGAGCCTGGCGGCACAGACCCAGGGCACGACGACAGCTGCCGGGAATGCATCTGCGGAGAATACACAGGTGCCGGCAGCAGCGCAGACCGAGGCGCAGATGTATCTGTCACAGGGATATTACGATGTGCAGAAGGGAGATAGTCTTGTGGGAATCTGCCGGAAAATATATCAGACAACGGCAATGCTGGACAAGCTCTGCGAGGTCAACGGTATTGAGGATGAAAATGCCATCTACGCCGGTCAGCGGCTGATTCTGCCGAAATAAAAAAATAGTGAAACGGGAATACACACATGCTATAATGTCCATAAGCAGTTGAAGGATAGACAGCATAGAAACGAGGAAGTATGGCAGAAAAAAACAAAAGCGGATTTCATACGGTAGGGGATACCGATATGGAGGAATATAACCGTAAAATAAAGGAACATCGCAGAAAGGTCCTGCGCCGCACCGTGATTGTGACGGCGGTTTTTCTTCTGGTGCTGACCGGGCTGGGACTTTACATGGCGCTCCGCCATTATGAGAACTATGACATTATGTCAACCGCGGAGCGGTCGGATACGGATGCGACACATTTTACGGAATTTCAGGGAAATATTTTAAAATACAGCAATGACGGGGCATTTTATCTGGATGCCGCGAATGAACTGATCTGGAACCAGACGTATGAGATGTCGTCGCCGAAGCTGGATACCTGCGGAAATTATCTGAGCATCTACGACAAGGGCGGGACAAAAATTTATATCTTAACACCGACGAAGCTTGTGGGAAGCATTGAGACAACCATGCAGATTCAGCAGGTATGCGTGGCGGAGCAGGGGACAGTCGCGGTTCTGATGAAAAAAGACAAGGCGGCGTACCTTGCGCTGTATGACAGAGAGGGCAACAGCCTGGCGGAAGGGGAGATCCACGGCCAGAACGGGGGATACCCGATCGCCATTGCGCTTTCCAATGATGCGGTAAAGCTGGCGGTATCCATGATCAATATCAATGAAGGAAGCGTCAAGAGCACAATCGCGTTTTATAATTATGGCACGGTTGGCCAGAACGAAATCGATCACTGTGTGGGTGTGAATAATTACGATGATATGGTCATTCCAGAGATGGAGTTTACCTCCAACGACCGGATGGTTGTGTTCGGCGATACGAAAGCAGTGATCTTTGAGGGCGCGCAGAAGCCGCAGGCAATCGCGGAGATCCCGATGGATGAGAAGACAAAAAGTATTTTTTATAATGAGCACTATATCGGAATCGTGACCGGCAATGAGGATGAGGCGGTGACCAATCATCTGGCGGTGTATGATGAAAACGGAAAGCTGGTCATGGAAAAGGATTTCGGTCTGGACTACAGCAGTATCGAATTTTTGACCAATAATGAGATCTGTATCCGGAACGCAAATGTCTGCGACATCTATACGGTGCATGGTGTTTATAAGTTTCACCATGAGTTTGAAGAAGAACTTTTTGAGATTATACCGGGAAAATTAAAATTGAACTACACGCTTGTGCTCAAAGATACGACACAGCGGATCAGATTAAAATAAGGAGGAGATTATGAACTGGGTATTGATGCTTGTCCTCCTGGTGTTGGTGTGCTGTGCAATCTACGGCTACACAAAGGGATTTTTAAGGATTGTTTTTTCACTTGTCGCATGGGTGATTGTGCTGGTGTTTGTCTCGTGGGCAACGCCGCATGTCAGCCAGTGGATACAGGAGAATACAACCATTTACGAAAAAATAGAAGCTGCGTGTGAGGAATCTGTGCGGCGTGCGGCGCAGGGAAAGATGGAAGAAGGCGCAGTGGAACAGTACGGAGAAGCCGGGGAACTGGGGCTGGATCTTCCGGAATCTGTGATGGCGCAGATCGTTTCGGGGGCTTCCGGCGCAGCGGACACTGTGCTTGCGGAGACCGGAGTATATGCAGGGATCGCGCAGAGCCTAGCAGGATTTATCGTGCAGGGAATTGCGTTTGTGACGGTGCTGATTCTCTCGTGGATTCTGGTGCACGTGATCTCGGCGCTGCTTGGAATCGTATCGCATATTCCGATATTAAAAGGTGTGAACCGCTTTACGGGAATGTTAGCGGGGCTGATGCAGGGACTTCTTATTGTGTGGATTGCGTTTTACATAGTTGCCCTTTGCAGTGCGGGAGAGACAGGGAGAGTGATTGTTTCCTATATAAATCAGAGCGCATTTCTGAAAGAACTGTATGAAAACAATATTCTTCTGTCTCTGGGAACGGGTTTTGCACGCTAAAAGGCATGAATTACAAGGGCTGCCGACAGTGAGGGGAAAATCCGTGAAAACTTTTTAAAAAAACTGTAAAAAGAGTGTTGACAATCTGAGATGCAGATGGTAGTATATACAAGCTGACCGCGAGAACAGCGGACAGGCAAAGCGCTTCTGAAAAAGAAGCAAAAGAAAATAAAAAAAGTTGTTGACAAACGGTTGACGGTATGATATAGTAAACAAGCTGTCGCCGAGAGATGACAACAGCGGGTGAGGTTGAAAAATCCACTCAGAAGTTGCAGAATAACTTCTAATGACAGCGCAAAGCGCTGGCTGTACATTGATAACTGAACAGTGAATAAACCTTGAAAGATCCTAAATTTCAAGCTGTCGATCGAGAGATTGAAAGACAGACGAACGTTCTTATAAAGAACAACCTAAAACAGTAAATTCAGAGTAACATCTGAATAAGCCAGATTATTCTGGAAAAGGAAACAAACTATAACATGAGAGTTTGATCCTGGCTCAGGATGAACGCTGGCGGCGTGCTTAACACATGCAAGTCG
>CEAG01006189.1_pt1 | contig 90887 bp, 78 predicted proteins | sample 554891 | NCBI WGS metagenome assembly CEAG01 (sample SAMEA3182116, study PRJEB8094) | gut metagenome | biome: human; feature: gut; material: Stool; isolation source: human stools | place: Canada | collected 2014-02-25
TGTCAAAAACATTAGATTTTAAATTAAAAATATATGACGAAGATATTATGAGAGAGGTTGCATTTAAGCCTCTCTCACTTTAATTTTTAAGTTCTCTATTCTTTTAATATTCTCACTACTCTTCTTTCTTATTCAAATTCTAAAACGTTCTACCGTTTACGTTCTATCAAACTCATCGCTTATTATCATTTTTATCGCAGAATATATAATCAAGTCTTTTTCATTATCAGTAAGTGTTTTGATGTAATCTTTTAGTTCTTCATCGTTCATGTTTCTCATTAAAAATATTTTGTCTGTTAATTTTGACATGTTGGTACTCTCCTATTCTTGAATTTATGCAGAAAGGTCGTGATAATATGAAAAACATATTTATATTTATTATTGGTATTTTATCAGTAACATGTATGCTTACTTCGTCAGCAATTTTATGGTACTTAATGGTTCAAACATCATGTAAAATGACAGTTGTCGGAATCATGCTGTTCTTAGTTGGAAGCGTACTTATGAAACACTATATTAAAAACACCTAGAGAGATATGCCTGAAAACTTTGCAATAAAATATAATATAACGGCAGTCAATACACCACCTAAAGCACCAACTATTGTATCGCTTATCTTATGTTTAGCTTTATCAATACCAGTTTCATTTAATTGATTTTTGAGTTCTGATATTTGATTGTTCTGTTCTTCAATCTTATTATTTGATTCAACTAACTGCAAGGTAGCGTTATCAAGCTTATTCTGTAATTCTATTACTTCTTTTGTAAGTTTCTGTTGTTCTTTTACCATAGGATTCTCTGTTTTAGGTATTGGAGTTTGTTGAAACTCGTAGTGAACAGGTGGTACAGAATCTAATAGCTTTTGCGGATCAATACTTTTGAGCTGATTATTTAATTCTACTGGTGTTAGATTCATAAGAAGTCTCCTTATAGAAAGCAGGTGAAAATATGTTAAATTCTGTCGAACAGCAAATAATTCAACATGAAAAAGAGTCTTATATTGCCGACCATGTTGTAAAGTGTCTATTATGTGAAAAATATACTCAACAAGAATATCGGAACATTCTTAAAATCGTTGAGGAACGGCTTCTTGGTAAAGGTGTGTATGATGAACTAGAGTCTGGATATTAGTTCTCTCCTATTCAACAAAATATTGTAATGGTTCAGGAAAATTACCAGCATAATACAAATACCATCTTCCGTCTATTTTAATCAGTTCAAAGGTTGATTCTCCAAAACTATCATGGTATTTACATGTGATTAAATCATATTCTTCTAATTTAATATTACAATTATATTCCGAATTTATTTGTTTTTGTTTGTTTAACAATTCATCTGAATCAACTTTATTCTCATGTGTAATATCAAAAGAAATATCTCCTATTTTATTATTAAATTCTTTTATTGATTCGGCAGATAATGTAGGTAGTGATTTTTGTACAAAACTTGGATAACATTCTTCTATTCTATCTATATTTGGATTATTAATTGCTTTTGAAAGTTCTTTTAATAAATCGTCCGTAGTATTATACCCACTTCTATTTTTTGAAACAAATGTAAAAAATATGACACAAACACATAACAAAATAATTATTACAATGGTTATAAACATTCTCTTTTTGTTTTTCATTATATATACCTCCAATTAACATCTCATATTATACTACATTAAAGAAAATACCTCAAACATATTTTCAAACATTAACAAGTATGATATTCAAAACATTTGACAGTGATATTGATAATATGAGTTCTCGTTGGGGAATGTTTGGAAAATCATTCTCAGACATTGGAGATACAATAACAACTAAATGGAAACAAGTTACTGACTACGTTGCTGTTACAAATGATGCGACTATATCAGGAATGATGTCTGCATGGAAAGGCACATCCCCTGTTCAATTTTTGTCAGATGATAGTGTTGTTAATGTTTTAAATGATTATAATAAGGCTTTAGACAAAGGTGCGGAAGCGACAGTGAAATTCTTTGAGACAGGAACTGGCAATGATTTTATGAATGGTTGGTTAAAACAGCTCAAAGGCGCACCAGCTACAATGGATGATTATAAAGCTGCTGTTGCAAAAGCTGAGTTAGCACAGAATGGACTAACCGCATCAATGGTCGCTTCTAAAGTGGCTGCATTGGCATTAAACGTAGCGGTTAGTATGGGTGTCAGTATTGCAATTTCTGCATTGATAAAATTGGTAGACAATTTAGTTCATGCAAATGAAAAAGCCATTGAAAAAGCCGAAGAACTAAGAGACAAATATAATGATTTTAAAGAGACAAATGCATCAAATGTAAAAACTTTAAATGATTTAAAAGATGAATTTGAAGAATTGTCAGATGGTGTTTCTCAATATGGAGACAACATTTCACTTACAACAGAGCAATATGCAAGATACCAAGAAATCGTTCAACAAATTGTTGGTATATCTCCTTCGTTAGCAGAAGGATATGATACTGAGAACGGTTATATAGCTGATAAGAATGGGCTTTTGGAACGTGCAATAGAATTACAGGAAATAGAATATAAAAATGAATTAAGGAAGATAACAAACCTTGATAATTTAAAAACTTCCATGTCTGGATATATTGCAGAATACAAAGAAGCTTTAAATGGTGGCTATATAACATCTGAAGGCAATATCATAGGTACTACTATTGATACTGATTTTAAAAATTCTTTATGGAAAGTTTTTAACACAAACAACAGAGATAATTATGATGGTCAGAGTATGGCTAAAGATATTATGGAATCTCTTGGTGTTAAAGATATAGATAAAGAAATTGAAAAATATATCAATGAATACGGTTATTGGCAAGATAGCGATTTTTGGAATGACTATTGTGATAAGATTGTCAGCAATTTAGATGTTGTAACAAACTCTTTAACTGCTGAGGAAGTTGGATTGGATGACACGATATTTGATCAAAATATCGAAAAGCTTGAGAGTTACGCTGAACAATATAGCGATATGAAAGATTCTGTTAAGAGTGCAAACGAGTCCATTCAAACAGATTTGGGATATATCGCTGAATACGCAGATGGTTACTCTGATTTATCTAAGGAGCAGCAAAAATTTGTCACAGATTATTTAAAAGGTTTTGATATATCTGATATTACTTCTGAAAATTCTATGGGAATTTTAGAATATGATGAAGATAAAATGGCTTCTGTAAAAAGTCAAATTAAGAAGTTTGTAGAAGAACTGTCGCATGATGATTCTACTAAACAGGCTCTTACAGATTTATATGCACCACCATCGGATAATGAAACTGTTGAAGAATACAAAAATCGAATTGATTCTGCATTAGAAGTTATTCGTAAATATTGTGAAGCCAATGGCATTGAAATTCCAGTTGGAATTAGCGATGTTGAAGACTCCGCAACGGGTTTAGAATCCTCATATAAGCAAACCATTGAGAATGCAAAAGAAAAATATGGCGAAGATTTAACTCCATTTTTTAAAGAGAATTCTATTAATACACAAGAAGAAATAGATAAATGGCGTGAAATCGCACAATCTTGCAACACTGCAACTGAAGCAAAAAAGAAATATCTTGAAGCCGATATTTCCCAAGAAACACCGATTTCTTCCATCGACATTCTCACACAAGTACAAGCCCTTTCGGACGGCTTAGACCAGCTTGATAAAATTTATACAGATGTCTACAACAAAGAAGATTTTGATTGGTCATCCATCCTCAATAATGACGGATTCAAAGAAGAGTTTGGTAACATGACAAATGTTACTGAAGAATATAAAAATGCTTATGATGACTTTATTAAGACCATTAGCAACAACCCTTCTGATTTATCTGCATGTCAGTCTGCATTTGATAATCTTGCAACGGCGTATATTTATAATTCTGATGCATTAAAAAATGTTACAGAAGACACGAAAGCATCTACTATTGCCATGCTTGAGCAAATGGGTATTGCCAATGCTGAAGAAGTTGTTACGGCGCAAATTGCAAACAATCTATTAGAAGCAAGAGCGGCTACTTTAGACTTTGCATCTGCTACTGATGCAGATATAAATTCTCTGGTTGCTTATGCAAATCAGTTAGGACTTACGGCGGCAGACGTTGCTCAATTATGTTTAAAGCAAATAGACGTTTCCAATAATCCTATAAAGACACACGCTTCATTAGCAAATTTACAATCGCTAATTTCTATGGCGGGCGTTACAGGTGATAAATTAACATATTTATTAAAAATGATAAATGCTGTTAATAATGTTGCTTCTCTCGCTGCGTCAGGAAAAGCTACGCAATCACAGATTACAGCGGCTGGTAGAATAGTTGAAAATCTGCAAGGTCAAATGAAGAACATATCTACAGCAAACGTAAAACCACAAGTAAGTTATTCTGGTGGTACATCCACTAAATCAGCAATAGACAAAGCCAACAAATCATCTGGCAGCTCTTCTAAAGACTCTAAAGAAACAAAAGAAACATTCAACTGGGTCGAAACGGCAATAAGTCGTATACAACGCGCAGTAACAAATCTTGGCAAAATTGTATCTGCAACTTATAAATCATGGTCTACACGCAACTCTGCTCTCTCATCTGAAATGTCAGCAGTTACACAGGAAATATCCGTTCAGCAGTCTGCATATCAGGCATATATGGACAAGGCAAACTCTGTAGGTTTATCAGATTATTATAAAAATCTTGTTCAAAATGGCGGTATGTCTATTGAAGATGTCACAGATGACACACTTAAAGAGCAAATTCAGACATACAAAGAATATTATGAGAAGGCTCTTGCCGCTTCGGATGCCGTTCAGGATTTGAGAGATAATCTTGCCGAACTTGCAAAAACCAAGTTTGATAACTTGGCTAAAGAATACGACAATAAAATTTCAGATATCGATCATGTTGTGACGACTATCGAAAATGAAGTCTCTGGCGTTGAAAAGTTAAATAAGATTGCGGGCAAGTCGTTCTATACTGCTCTTATTGAGCAAGAAAATCAACGTTTAAAAGACTTGGAGGAAAAGAAATCTTCGCTTCTAAGTGCAATAAATGAATCTGTATATAACGGTTCTATTGAATATGGGTCAGAACAATGGCATGAAATGAAATCTGAAATAGATTCTGTAGATGAGTCTATACAAGATGCTAATAATAGTTTAATCGAGTATAAGGAAAATCTTAAAGAAGTTGCGAAACTTAATTTCGATAATTTAAAAGAACAGTTTGAAAATGCACTCTCTATAATTACTGACGGAAGCGATTTAGTTGATGCTTATATCTCACAGACGGAAGCATCTGGTGAAATTGTTGGGAAGTCGTTTTACTCTGCAATGATTGATCTAAAAAATGCTGACATCAATGGTTTAAAGAAACAATATGAAACACTCTCGTCTACACTGAGTGAAGCTATGGCTAATGGCGATGTGTCTGAATTTGATTCAACCTGGTACAGTATGACAAGTGAAATCAACTCGGTTGAGAAGTCAATTGTTGAGACTAATACTGAGTTAATTGAATTAAGGAAAAATCTCAAGGAAGTTGACAAGCTTAAATTCGACAGTTTAGTATCGCAATTTGACACCGCCCTATCCCAAATTGAGCATGAAAGTAGTAAGCTGAATTCCGTAATTTCCATAATTGATGAGTCTGGATATGTTGCTAGTAGCGAATATTATGATGTTTTAATTACTACAGAAAAGTCAAATGCTGATGTCTTATTAGAAAAATATAATCAGTTAAAAACTTCGCTACAAGAAGCATTGGACAATGGCTCGGTTACAGAATTTGACGACAATTGGGCATCAATGGTATCTGATATACAAGACACAGAAGATGCTTTATTAAAATCAAAAGAAGCCATTATCCAATATCAAAATGCTCAAAGACAAATTCAATGGGATTTATTTGATCGTATGCAAGCATCATTTGCTAACCTTGCTGATGAGTCTGATTTCTTGATTGAGTTAATGGGCAAGAATTCCAAATTGTATGACGATAATGGACAGATGAATTCTAACGGATTATCTGTACAAGGGTTACATGCTCTTAACTATGATAATTATATCAATCAGGTAAAAGAGTATAAAAATGAACTTGCTGAAATCCAAGGACAATTAGCTGCCGATCCAAAGAATACTACTCTTATTGATCGTTATGCAGAATTACTAAAAGCACAACATAGCGCAATATTAAACGCCGAAGATGAAAAGTCTGCCATCATTGATCTTATATCCGATGGATATGACAAATTATTAGATTCTCTTCAGGATGTTATTGATAAGAGAAAAGAAGCTTTAAATGCAGAGAAGGATTTATACGATTATCAAAAGAATATCTCGAAACTAAGTGAAACAAAAACTAATATCGAGAAACAGCTTGCCGTATATGCGTCTGGCAGTGATTCCGAAGAACTAAAGGCTACAATCCAAAAATTGCAAAAGAATCTTACTGATGCAAATGAGGATTTAGCTGATGCTGAATATGACAAGTATTTATCCGATCAACAAGAAATTCTTGATACATTATATGACAATACACAAGAATGGATAAACACGCGCCTAGATAATATTGATGGGTTATTCCAAGAAGCTATCGAAACGACCAATGCAAATTCAGATAGGATAGCTGCTGAAATTCAGGCAGATACAACATCTGTTGGTGCGTCACTTTCTGAGGAAATGCATGTAATTTGGGAAGATGGTGGTGTCGGGCATAATGTTGTTCAAGGCACAACTGATGCCATTAATGCATTATACGGGTATACTACTACAACTGCTCAAACCGCATTTGATGGTATTAAGGCGAACACATTGGACTTGGCTACTAAGTTTAGCATGGTCACAAATGAGGGAATTGCAACTGCTTTAACAAATATCAATAATGCTACAGTATATGCAAGTGCAATTATGGCGAAAACATCCGAGATTAGCGGAAGTTTAACTGGTACTATTGCGAACAAAATAGACGGAGTAACAACTGCTATTGGAAGCATAAAGACAGCAATAACAGAAATGGGAACAATTATTGCCACTGCATTTTCTAACGCTGTTAGTAATTTAAGTAATAGCTATAATTCGTATACGCCTACTTCTACCCAAGCTACGACAACTACTAGTACACAGACAGAAACAAATGGTTCAGGAACGACAACAACCAACACAAAAACCACAACAGATTTGAAACCGGGCAAACCAAGTGGAACAATTAAGAAACCGACAAAAACAGTGACTTCGAACAGTGGTGGTTCAGGTAAACAACAATACCTTTATAACATTGCTACTCGTTATGCGAATGGCGGTAATGTATCATCAAAAACAAAATCACCATTTGATGATTTTGCAAAATCAATTGGCGAAGATACTATGGTTGCTGTCCAAGAAGGTGAAAGGATTCTCACTCCTGTCCAAAACGAGGCGTTTGAGACATTAGTGGCTAATCTATCTAAATTTGATGCGAGTCAATTGTACCAAACACCTACGATTCCAAAATTATCAAATCCTGTGTTGAATAACATTGGGACTACTAATAATAATGATATTCGTATGGAGATTGTATTACCTTATGTTAAGAATTACGATGATTTTGTGAATCAACTTCAAAAAGATAAACGTTTTGAAAAAATTGTGCAAAGTATGACAGTTGACACAATATCTGGCAGAAGTAGTTATTCGAAAATGAAATGGTAATTATATAAAACAGTCGTAGAGTTTTTCTACGGCTGTTTTTATATAAAGAAAGGAATAAAAAATAATTTATGGTTAATGACAAAAAGATTGATGTACAAAGAAAAATAATCGAACGTCTTAGGGAAGAAAATAAATCTTGCAAGAAGAAAATTGCAGATTTGGAATATAGATTAAATTTACAATCTAAAGCTATGGAAGCTGTTAAAAATTATGAGTCTGAACATAAGAAAACTTTGGACTCTATGGAAAATGCAAAGAATGAATATATAAAAAGATCGAGAGAACTACTGTCTTTAAAGAATGAGTATCAAAAGAAATTTGATGCTTTCATGAAGGAATTATAAATAAACGATACGGAGGTGAATTTTATGAATATGATAGATTTTTCTTTTGGCAATGATAAGTTATCGGATTATGGGTATATGGTTTGTAGTATTGTAACATCCTTCTCAGATTCATCTCCTATCGGTACTCAGCTTAATTTTGAAACATTAAAAAATAGAGCTACTAGCAAGAATAAAATTATTAGTGTTTCTTATGAAGATCCATCTGAGATAACTTTTGATATTTGCAAGAAAATGTGTGGGAATGATGATATATATCTTACGGATAATGATATTTCTATATTGTCAAGATGGTTAAATTCAAAATTATACGAGAAATTCAAACCAATATATGATGATATATCATATGCTGATGTTTATTTTCAAGGGACATTTTCTTCTATTTCTGCCATAAATATTGGTGGAGATGTTGTTGGTATGACTTTAACATTTATGCCAAATTCCCCCTTTGGATATGAAGACGATAAAGAAATTGTATTTGATATTGATTCTTCGGATTATAGTTTCTCGTTTTATAACGATTCTGATGAGGTTGGATATTTATATCCAAATTTATATGAAATTACATTTAAACAAGATGGTAATTTTACACTTAGTAATTCTCTCGATTCTAAGAATACAGTTATTAAGAATTGCGAAAACGGAGAAGTCATAACGATGGATTGTGAGAATAAAGTGATAACGTCTTCAAAATCGCATGTTACCTTACATAATGATTTTAATTACAATTTTCCAAGATTCGTTAATACATTAGAGGAACGAGAAAACGTTTTTACTGTTTCTGTCCCATGCTCTATTAGGGTTATTTACTCTCCTATTAGAAAGGCAGGTGTTATTTTATGACAAAGCTTACCTTTAATAATGGGAATGTGGATGATTTTACTATTATTTTATCTACTAGAGCAAAAAATTTCTATGGTCAATTAGTTAATGTTTCACAGGTTAGTTATACCGGTAATCTAAATGAAGCAGATGAAATATGTTTTACAATAACTAAAAATCTTGATAGTAAAATTGAACGATTATGGAACGAAATAATTGACCTTAAATTAGTTTGGGTTAAAGAAATAGATGAGTTTTTTGAAATATCTGTCACAGTAAATGAAAATGATTCTAATCAAAAAATTGTAACTGGAAAATCTTTATGTGAAGCAGAACTTTCCCAAGTGTTGATTAACGGGACAGAGATTAATACGGAAGACGATATCCTTCGATCCGATTATGTAAAGACTGTTTTTTATGATAATAGTCATCCTAATGGTTCTCTACTTCACAGGATATTAAAAGAAGTTCCAAACTATAATATAAAGCATGTGGATTTAAGTTTAGTTGATTTATTCGGCGTGTTTTCAATTGATGGAACTAGCATTTATGATTTTTTGGTAGGGGATTGTTCTGAAACATTCCATTGTATATTTCAATTTGATTCTACGGATCGTAGTATTTCTGTTTATGATTTATATACTGTGTGTGAAGATTGTGGTTACAGAGCACCATTGAATGGTGCTTGCCCTAAATGTGGAAGTACAAATTTAAAATATTTTGGACAAGATACATCCATATTTGTGAGTGTTGATAATCTTACTGACGAGATAAAGTATATCACAGATACAGATAGTATAAAAAACTGTTTTAGACTTACTGCTGGCGATGATCGTATGACGGCGGCAATTGTTGGTTGCAACCCTAATGGTACAAATGAAATCTTTCATTTTTCACAAGAACAATTGGATGATATGTCGTCTGAATTGGTTGGGAAAATTAAACAGTACAATGTACTATACAATTCTTATGTTGATACTTATTCTAATCTTACTTCTGAATTATATGAAACATATAATAAAATTGCTTATTACACATCTGTTATGATGCCTGATTCATCATTTGATCCCTCTAAAATAAATGCAAAATCTGAAGCTGATAAATTAACGGAGATAAAATTAAGTCCAATTAGTTTATCAAAAGTATCTTCTTATACTTCTGTTCAAACAGTAAATAGTGCGTTATTAACTTATGCGAAAGTTTTTGTAAAAACAGGATATGTGAAATTAGAGATAGACTCTGGCGAATTTAATTATAATACACATAGATGGAAAGGTCGTTTTAAAGTAACTAGTTATTCTGATGACACAGATATTGCTTACTCTTCTACTTTAAATATTGATGTCAATGATGACTATCAGAACTTTATTAACCAAAAAATTAAGAAAAGTATTGCTAGAGATGATACAGAAGATGGAAGTGTATATGATGTCTTGTCTATTACTAATTTAGAAACATTTAAATCTGCCATTACTAATTATTGTTTAAATAGATTAACATCATTTAAAAGCGCCTTAGAAGGTGCTCTCGGAGTCATTGATGCAGAAAACAATGCAGAATTAACAGCCCAATTCCATGACCTTTATTGGAATATGTGGGATGCATGTTGTAAAGAAATTGAAAAACGAAGCATCACTATTTCAGATTGGGAAACAAAACGTGATCAAGTTTTGTCACAACAAAGTGAAATACAAAAAACTCTTAACTTTAAAGTTTATCTTGGCGATGCACTTTATAAACAATTCTGTTCGTACAAACGTGAGGATACATATAGTAATGACAATTATATATCAGATAATTTAACGGATGATGAATTGTTAGCACAGGCAAAGGACTTTATCGAAACAGCTCAAAAAGAATTAGTTCAATCTGGTGAATATCAACATAGTATTACTTCTAATCTTGATAATCTTTTGATTATGGAGGAATTTGCACCAATTATAGACAATTTTGAATTAGGCAATTGGATTAGAATATCAGTTGATGATAAAATATATCGTTTACGACTAATCTCTTACGAAATTGATTTTGATGATTTGACTACAATAAATACTAAGTTTTCAGATTTAACAAAAACAGCCGATGGTCTTAACGATGTACAAAGCGTTATTAAAAGTGCAAAATCAATGGCTACCTCTTATAGTTATGTAGAGAAAAAAGCTGACACTGGTGAAAAGGCGAATATTACAATTAATAGACTCCGCGATCAGGGTTTATCGTCTGCATTAGACGCAATTAAAAACGCAGATTCTGAAGAGACTGTGTTTGACAAACATGGTATCTGGTGCAGAAAGTATGATGATATTTCTGACACATATGATGAAAGATCTTTAAAGATTATACATAACAATATTGTTTTTACAAAAGATAACTGGAAAACCGCAGATATGGCATTGGGTGAACAAACGTTTACATTTAATGACCATACTATCACGGAATATGGTCTTAATAGTGACTTTGTTTTATCGGGGAAAGTAATTGCTGGCAATATTTACTCAGCAAACTACTCTTCTGCTAAGTCTCTTGGTACGTGGTTTAATCTTGACGACGGCACTTTTACCCTTGCAGACGCAAGGTTTGTATATGACGGGTCTACTTTGACTATTAAAAATGTCAATATAGATTGGTCATCAACAAATGAAAATAAAGATGTTATGGCACAAATTAAAGCTAATACAGATGGTTTGTCTGCTGAAGTATCTCGCGCCCAAGGTGCAGAAGGAAAACTATCTACGTCAATTAAAGAAACAGCCGATAACATTACTCTCGAAGCAACTCGCGCTCAAGGTGTAGAAAAGGACTTATCTGCAAGGATTGATATTAATACAGACGGAATAAGTGCAAAAGTTTCAAAAAACGAGATAGTTGCCAGTATTAATCTTAGTACAGAGCAAGGCGCAACTATAAATGCTGATAAAATTAATTTAAACGGATATGTAAGCGTTGGTAATAAATTTACCATTGATAGTGAAACTGGTGCTATGACTGCAACTGATGGCACATTTTCTGGAACTATCAATGCTGCTAATATTTATGGTGGCTATATTGAGGGTGCGCATATTAAGTCTGGATATATTGATGGTACAAATATATTTTTTGCTCCGTCTGGTACAGAAGTACAGCCTGACGATCCTATGGCTACAGGACAAGGAGGAATTGTATATGTACAAGGTGGTCGATGGAACCAATTAGATGTATTCGGAAGTGATGAATTGGTGTTATCTACTTCTCGAAGTGTAAACGATGGTGGTCGTGTGTCTGTAGATCGCGTATTTGATATCAAACGTGGTGCTACATTCAGTGCATATGAAGAAACTGGGTATGGATGGGCTGACTGGTATTATCATGCAGTAGAGCAAGGATCTGTTTATACAAAAGAAGGTGAATTTGTTGTAGAGTCTCGCAATTCAAAAAAACTTCGTTTAAAGGCTTCCGATTCAAATATAATTCTTGAAGGCACAACCATCGGGAACGAATTAGAGGTTGATACGTTAAAAATTGGCAATAACAATGTATCTTCATTTGGCTATATAGATTTATATTGTAATGGGAATTTAAGTGGCTGTCTGTTTGCCGCTTCAGATGCAATTACTCTTGATGCTAGGAACAACAAAGACATATCCCTTAATGCAAGTACGGGGTCTGGGACAATTAGATATTACGGCAATCTGGTTCAGAACTCCTCCGAACGATATAAGAAAAATATGGTTAATATAACCGAGGAATATGCTGATAAAATTCTCGATCTTGTGCCAATGGAATTTGATTACAAAGCTACTGGAAAGCATTGTCTTGGACTTAAAGCAGAACAAGTTATTGGCGTGATACCTCAGATTGTTAATTTAGATAGCAAGGGTCGTCCAGATGGCGTTTCATATATTGAGATAATACCTTTGTTAGTAAAAAAGATACAAATGCTTAATAAAGAGATAAACGAGATAAAAGGAGGAAAATAAAATGGATAAACCATTATCGGTGATGATAAATGAAACAAAAGATAATATCAGAGATATTATTGTTAATTCTGGTGTGCCAATGTCTCTAATGGAACTAATTATATCCGATATCTACAATGAAATAAAAGATACTGCTCAGTTACAATATAGAGCAGATCTTATTGGCTATACACGAGAATTATCAAAATCAAAAGAATCTGATACTACAAAATAGCTTTATTCCCACTGTTTATTCAGTGGGATTTTTTATTAAAGAGGTGAAACAATGGATAATAATATTATACAACCTATAAAAATCTCATTGGATTTTTATAATAATGAGCGGAAAGCAATACGCGCCAAACAATATGATAAAAAAAGTAGATATGTAAATATTACTTGTACAGAAAAAGGCGTACCCGTTGTTTTAACCGCATCAAATATGAGTTGTTATATCAAAATGAGTACGCCAGACAAACGAGCAATATATAATAATGGTGTAATACAGTCTGACGGATCTATTTTATTTGAATTAACAGAAACTATGCTTGCTCAACCAGGTAAAGGTGAATTAGAGATAGATATAGTATATTCTTCTACGGCGGATGGAGATGATGACGCTCTCTTATCCTCGATGAATCTTGATGTAATTATTGAAAAAAGTGTTTATAGCAACGATACTATAATAGCAACAGATGAGTTTAATGCTTTAACAGAATTGATTACCAAAGAGCAATCTCGTTCAGATTCGTTGAATGCTTTAGAAGATAAGGTAGAAAAAGCAGAAGAAATCAGAGTTTCAAACGAAACTGAAAGATGTGAAGCAGAAAAAAATCGCAGTATTTCAGAAGAAAAACGAGAAACCGATACAAAGGCTGCCATTGATAAAACAAATGAGATTATTTTATCTGCCACTGGCGCGCTTGAAACCGTAAAGCAGAAAGCTGAAGAAGTAGAAACAAATGCTACTAATGCAGCAAAAAGTGAATCTAACGCAAAAGCCAGTGAACAAGCCGCTACAAAATCTCAAGAAACAGCTACTGAAAAAGCTGACTCTGCATTGGAGTATGCCACTAAAGCTCAAAGTTATGCGGTTGGTGGTACGGGGAGCCGTGAAGGTGAAGATTCTGATAATGCAAAGTATTATTATGAGCAATCAAGAGACATCTCCGAAGGACTAAAAGGTGGACTGCAACCCCACGGAACGGTTGCATTTTTAAATCTACCAAGTTTATCAGATGTTGAAACTGGTTGGATGTATAATATTTCAGATGAATTTACCACCACGAATGATTTTAAAGAGGGTGAAGGAAATGTTGTTCCAACAGGTGCGAACATCTACAAAACGTCAGACGGAAAGTGGGATGTGCTTGCGGGTACTCCTGTGACGGGGGTTAAGGGCGCGAAAGAAGCATCCTATCGGCGAGGAAACGTCAACATCACAGCAGAAAATGTTGGTGCGGTGCCAACCGATGGAGATACAGCCGAGAACACAATCGCTTTTACGAGTAGTGATGTGGCAGACGGATCAGCGTCAGCATGGACAAGCGTATCAAAATTATCAAGCGGTGAAAAGCACGCTTCGCTTTTTGCTAAGGTGTCACAGATGTTTAAAAATGTGCGGTATCTGTATAAGATGCTTGGGAGCACGAACATATCTTCTATTGGTGGCGGAACGGTAACTGGGGCGATCTGTGATGTAAATAGTAAATTACTTAAATCAGCATCTGCAAATGGTTGGCTTAGTGATGCGCTAAATGTTAGTATTGTAAATTCAGATGCGGACGTAAATAAACCGCATCTTGTTGGTGGTAATATGGCATCAGCTAATCAACCATCTGATTTATCTTGGGGAATTAGAGAGGTATTTTGGTCAAGTGCAAATCACCTTATTGTAAAAATTTCAGGGATCGCAACAGATGGAACAAGTGCTATTTGGACTAGAGCCTACACAGAAGAATGGGAAGCAGGATGGAGTAGAGAAATTACATCAAGAACCATTGGGAAACAGTCTGTTAAAAGTGCCGAAGTCACTATATCCAATGACTTATATGCTTATGATGGCACTACTGAAGCGTGGGGAAAACAAACAACTTATAACGATAAGAATGGTGTACGTGTTGGTTATATTAACAGACGATATCTTGGGAATGGTACTGTTGATTTATATATTGGCGCAGATAAAGGAAAGGTTATTATAAATAATGGTTACGCCACATATGCAAACAGCGCGGGCAATGTTAGTAAACTAACCGCTAGTGAGGATTCAATTTATGGCTATAACAACAGAATGTGTTTTAGTTATAAAGAGAATAATGGTTATCAATATTTTGATATTTTAGACTTAGGTAATACTGTTAAAGCGTTTTCTGGATTATGTAATGGGAATGGCAATACCGACAAATGCTATGGTGGAACAAAAGCTAAGTTATGGACTGACGGCGAAGGCGGCAATCTTCTACTTATTTCTCCTAATGGGCAACAGTGGGAATTAGATGCTTATAGCAATACGCGGCTTAGAATTTTTACTTATGGGTCATCTACGAATGGAAACAAAGTTGTCGAGTTTTCGTTTATGGAGGATGGCACATTTGAAGCAACAAAATTATCAAGTTCATATGTTAAATTGTATAGTAATAATAGAATTGAGGCGAATGACCAAGATATTAATATTATTTGTCCAGGTAAAAATTCATCAACTGGCTATATTAATACAAGAGTTTCAACCGCCTTGCAAGTTCGAGACACATCAAATTCTACATGGCGACCTATTAATGCATCGGCTTTCAATGTCAATTCATCAAGGAGATATAAAAAGAATATACTGGATATGAGTGACGATGAAGCAAGACAAATACTTAAATACAGAGTAGTTGATTACGACTATATTAACGAAGATAATGGTACGGGATGCCAAGGTATGATAGCCGAAGAAGTTGCCGAAATTAATGAATATCCCGTATATCGCAACCCAGACGGAACAGTTGAGGGACTTGATTACAGCAAGTTTGTTCCACAGCTTATCAAAATGGTACAAATTCAACAGACACAGATCGAAGAACTAAAAGAAACCGTTAATATTCTTTCAAAGAAGATTACAAATTGATTGTAGGGGACACTAAATTTTAGTGTTCCCTATTTTTTACGATTTCTTATAATATTTCTCATACCAACGTTCCTTACGAATGTATCCGCAGTCTGTTTCTGAATCAATTTTTTCTTGGTAACTGCACCTTGTTTTTGAGATACATTCCTCTTCTGCCAATAGAAAATATGGACATTTGTTTATATTTTTGTCGAGTAGACATTTCATGGTTAAGACTCCTGATTCTCAAATTTGTTTTTTAATTTAATGTACATATTATATAGCTCTTCTTCTGATGTATCTTTTTTAGAGTATTCACTTAGCACGGCTTGGGAGGGTGTTGTTATTGTTTTTAGAGCGTCTTCCGTAGCATGGGTGTATATATTTTCAACACTTATAGCTTTATGTCCCATTGCCATTGCAGTATTAACAACATTTGCTCCTTTTGCACTATTTGCTATTGTATCTGCTGTATGTCTAAGTGAATGTAAACAAAGCCCTTTTTGTTGCCCTGTTTTTGTTAAATGGACATCTCTATCTATACCAAGCTTATCACAAAGATCTTTGAAGCACACTTCCATTGATGAACTTGAGCGTCTTTTCCCATTCCTAAATGTTGGATAAAGTAAGTCATCTGGATTATTTTTACAATATAGTTTAGTTTGTTCTTGCATGTATATTATACATTCTCTGCATAATTCAGACATCATAACAAACCTTGCTTCTTTATTTTTAGGAACTTTTGTATATGTCTCCAAGCCACTATTTTTATCATTATTCTTATAGCGTATGGCTCTTGTCTCTACAATATCTATTCTATTTTTTTCTAAATCTATGTTACTATTTCTTAGTGAAGCAAATTCACCAGCTCTCATCCCTGTTTCAAGTAAAAATAAAACGACTACTGGATACTGCCCCATATTATTTTTGTACGCATAATAAAATTTCTCTATATCCTCATAAGAAAAAACTTTCTTTCTATTTTTTAAATCTTCTTCTCGCTTATGGTCATATTCGTCAGCCACTTCTTTTTTAATTCTTGCTTGTGCTGCATAGTTTTCTTCTAAAAGACTTTTATTGACTAACCATTTGCAGCAACGTTTACACAATTGAATGGGTAAAGAACATGTCTTTTTACTTTTTAGTTTGAGTATTGTATCATAGTATTTTTCAAACTCTATAGCACTAAGCATATGCAATTGGAATTTTGCTATTGGAAATGGATAAAAATTGCATTTGAGGTTACTTATATAAGAATGATATCCGCTACCAGTTAATGCTGGTTTTGTTTCTGTTTCAATATATTCATCCATATATTCACCAAAAGTTTTTGTTTTATTTATTTTTGTATCTCTACCGTTTTCAAATTCTTTTTCCCATGCGTCTCTAGCCATTTTGGAGAATGTTATTGCTTCTTTTTCTGTCTTTCCTTTTCTTTTAAAACGCTTTGGAGATCCAGTTTTAGGATTTAAATATTTTGATTGAGTTATACATTCCCAAGAACCATCTGAGAGTTGTCTAGCGCTTCCTTCTCGATTTTCTTTTCTGCTCATTTATACCTCCAAAATATTAAGTATCACTTTTCTAGTTCAATTATTATTTTATTCTGAAAAGTGATACTTAAAAGTGATATTAGTATAATTATAAAACACCACCAAACATATTACAAGCTGGAATATACTCCAACTTTGAACATATTTGGTGGTGTTTTATTGTGTTTTCATTGTTTAATTTGAATAATTTTTACAATCGTGTAACTATTACTTATAGTTTACAATCTTTCCAAAGTCAGCCTTTAAGGATGCGCCGCCTACAAGACCGCCATCGATATCCGGCTGTGCGAACAGTTCTGCCGCATTTCCTGCATTGACAGATCCGCCGTACTGGATACGAACCTTCTCAGCTGTATCGGTATCATATACCTCAGCGATGCAGTCACGGATTGCCTTGCAGACTTCCTGTGCCTGTGCGGTTGTTGCTGTCTTGCCGGTTCCGATTGCCCAGATCGGCTCATATGCGATTACCATGGAAGCAACCTGCTCTGCGGTAATATCCTTTAAGTCCGATTTGATCTGAAGACGGATCCAGTCAAGAGTAACGCCCATCTCTCTCTGCTCTAATGTCTCTCCGCAGCAAAGGATCGGGGTCAGATTGTGCTCGAATGCTTTCTTAACTTTCTTGTTCAGCATGCAGTCGCACTCTTTGAAGTAGTCACGTCTCTCGGAATGACCGATGATAACATACTTCACGCCTGCGTCTACCAGCATCTCCGGAGAGATCTCTCCTGTGTAAGCACCTTTCTCCTCGTAGTACATATTCTCTGCACCGACTGCGACGTTGGTGCCTTTGACTGCCTCTACAACCGGTACGATATCGATTGCCGGAACACAGTATACAACTTCAACATCATCACTTACTACAAGCGGCTTTAACTCTTCTACTAACTTTACTGCCTGGCTTGGAGTCATGTTCATCTTCCAGTTGCCGGCCACAATTTTCTTTCTTGCCATTTTAAAATCCTCTTTCCCTTAAGAATGATCCCATTTATGTATCTGCTGCCACGACGTTTTGTACCGTCACGACAGCAGGATTTTGTTATTTATTTGTCGTCTGCTGCTACAACACCCGGAAGTTCCTTACCCTCTAAGAACTCTAAGGATGCGCCGCCACCTGTGGAAATATGGCTCATCTTGTCTGCAAAACCAAGCTGGTTTACTGCTGCTGCGGAATCGCCGCCGCCGATGATTGTGGTAGCGTCTGTCTCAGCCAGTGCCTTTGCTACAGCGATCGTACCTTTTGCAAGTGTCGGATTCTCGAATACACCCATCGGTCCGTTCCATACAACGGTCTTTGCTGTCTTAACAGCCTCTGCATATAACTCAGCCGTCTTCGGTCCGATATCACAGCCCTCTCTGTCAGCCGGCATATTCTTAACGTCGCAAACCTCAACCTCAACCGGAGCGTCGATCGGGTTCGGGAAATCAGCGATAGTCACTGCATCTACCGGAAGTAACAGCTTCTTGCCAAGCTTCTCAGCCTTTGCCATCATCTCCTTGCAGTAGTCGATCTTGCTGTCGTCCACTAAGGATTTACCGATCTCGTAACCCTGTGCCTTTAAGAAGGTGTAAGCCATACCGCCACCGATGATCAAGGTATCACACTTCTCAAGCAGGTTGGAGATAACGTTTAACTTGTCTGCAACTTTTGCACCGCCAAGGATTGCAACAAACGGTCTTACCGGATTCTCAACTGCATTGCCAAGGAATGCAATCTCTTTCTCCATCAGGTAGCCGACAACGTTGGAGCCGCCCTTTGCGCTGATGAACTTTGTCACGCCTGCTACGGAAGCATGTGCTCTGTGGGAAGAACCGAATGCGTCGCATACATAATCATCTGCAAGATCTGCTAACTCTTTGCTGAACTGCTCGCCGTTCTTGGTCTCTTCCTCGCCACGGAAACGTGTATTCTGAAGTAATACAACATCTCCCTCTTTCATAGCCTCTACCGCCTTGGTAGCCGCCTCTCCGGTTACGTTGTAGTCAGATACAAACACAACTTCCTTGCCAAGCTTCTCGGAAAGTCTCTTTGCAACCGGTGCTAAGGACTCGCCCTCGTTTGGTCCGTTCTTTACTTTTCCAAGATGGGAGCAGAGGATGACCTTGCCGCCATCGTTGATCAGCTTCTGGATTGTCGGAAGTGCAGCCACGATACGGGTCTCATCTGTGATCTCGCCATTCTTGAGCGGTACGTTGAAATCGCATCTTACGAGCACTCTCTTGCCTTTTACATTGATATCATCTACGGATTTTTTGTTTAATGACATATGCCATGTCCCCCTTTAATATGCAAAATGTCAAAAAGGGACCCGGTCCATAAAAGACCGGACCCCTTTCTGAGTCTATCACGTGATTGTCCGAGAACAATCTCTTTCTCTCAATTATGCTAACTCGGAGAAGTATTTGATGGTTCTTACCATCTGAGATGTGTAGGAGTTCTCGTTGTCATACCATGAAACAACCTGAACCTCATACTGATCATCAGATACCTGATTTACCATGGTCTGAGTTGCATCGAATAAGGAACCAAATCTCATACCAACGATATCAGAAGATACGATCTCATCCTCGTTGTAACCGAAGGACTCGTTTGCTGCTGCCTTCATAGCTGCGTTGATGTCTTCCTTTGTAACGCCGGCTTTCTTAACAACTGCTGTTAAGATTGTGGTAGAACCTGTCGGGGTCGGTACACGCTGTGCAGAACCGATCAGTTTGCCGTTTAACTCCGGAATAACAAGACCGATTGCCTTTGCAGCACCTGTGCTGTTCGGAACGATGTTGACTGCTGCTGCACGGGATCTTCTTAAGTCACCCTTTCTCTGCGGTCCGTCAAGAGTCATCTGATCTCCTGTATAAGCATGGATGGTTACCATGATACCGGACTGGATCGGAGCGTATTTGTTAAGAGCGTCTGCCATCGGTGCCAAGCAGTTTGTTGTACAGGAAGCTGCGGAAATGATGGTATCAGAAGCCTTTAATGTCTTGTGGTTGGTGTTGTATACGATAGTAGGAAGGTCATTTCCTGCTGGAGCAGAGATAACAACTTTTCTAGCGCCTGCGTTGATATGAGCCTGAGCCTTCTCCTTGGATGTGTAGAAACCAGAGCACTCTAATACAACGTCTACTTTTAACTCTCCCCATGGGCAGTTATTTGCATCCGGGAATGCGTAGATCTTGATCTCCTTGCCGCATACGATGATGGAATCGTCTGTAGAAGATACCTCATCTGCATGCTCGTACTTACCCTGAGATGAGTCATACTTTAACAGGTGTGCTAACATCTTCGGGCTTGTCAGATCGTTGATTGCTACTACTTCATATCCTTCTGCTCCAAACATCTGTCTGAAAGCAAGACGACCGATACGGCCAAAACCATTGATTGCTACTCTTACTGCCATTTTTAATTCCTCCTAGAATTTGTAAATGTAATCGCCGGGCATAAATCCCCTGGAACCGGCAAGCACAAGGTGCTTGTGCTTATTGGCTCCGTGCTTCCTATATTCTAACCAATTTCCATAGAAAGTTCAAGCCTTTTTCTCCACTTTATTGCCACTTTGTTAAATTTTTCACTATATCACAGGTTTTTTTTCCCTTTTCCGGAAAAATATACAAAATCTGAAAATACACCGGAAAATCTGCTGACGCTGCACGCCCGCTGTGTTATACTTTTTTCTGGTAACCTGTAAACATACCAAAGAGGAGTTTTCTTATGTCAAAACTTATTTTTTTACTGATTTTGTTTGTTTTTGTTCTTATATTATCCGCGACGCCGCTGTTTCGCAAAAGCCGCAGCCAGCGGGAATATGAGAGTTCCGGCATGCAGCTGCTTGCCACTTCCCGCGGCAGGGTCCTGCTGCTCCCTGCCCTAGGCTGTCTCTGCGCGTGTATCGTCACATTTTTTATGGTGCTTATGTATCAGGACATCGGTTTTGAGGCATCGGATATAGGCTCTCTGCTCTCATGCATCGGCGTCACCATCCTGTTAGTTGTCGTCTGCTTTCTCGGCGGTTACGCCATGCAGGCACGTCATGTTCTATATAATGAAGAAATCCTTCTGATCGGGAAACCGTTCCGCCCCTACCAGACCATTCACTGGTATGAAATCTCTGAGATGCGGATCAAAAATCAGGACTTTTTTGATCTGTATGACAGAAACGGCCGCCGCTGTGTCAGCGCAAATGCGAATCTGGAAGGCTACCGGCAATTTTATCAGGCATCGTTACGGTTCACCCGTCCCGAATACACCGCAAAGCAAAAAAACACACCGTACGACAATCCGGTGTCTGCGGCATCCGGCTGCGGAACACTGCGCTACCGGACCGGCGAATATTACGCGCTCCTCATCCTCTATGCGGTTGTCATGTTTCTGTTTTTCGGCTTGACCGTTTTTTCCGGGGAAAGCATTTCGGGAACGCTGCAGATCATCCGCGAAGAAAAGCTCTACGGCGCCCTTTTCTTTCCGGTCGTGTTTGTCGGCACCGTTCTGGCACTGTTTTATGTCAGTCTGCAGAAAATCACCTACGACCGCGAAAAAATTGTTATTTCCCGTTTCCCCCGCCGGACACAAACCCTGCTGCGCCGGGATATCCGCCAGCTTGAATGTACCTCCGGCAGTCAGGGGCTCCGGACGCTCACCCTGCACACGGATAACCGCAGATATGTGATCCGCGAGAAACAGTTCCGCGTAGGGTTCCCGGAATTTTTCAACGAACTGATCCATTAAACTCACACAGAAAGGAAGATCTCTATGTTATGGGATACACATATGCACAGCCAATATTCCGGTGACAGCGACGCCCCGCAGGAGGACATGATCCGCGCTGCAATCAGGGCAAAGCTCCCCGGCATCTGTTTTACGGATCATCTGGACATCGACTATCCGGACAACCCGGAAGCGTTCCTGTTAGACCTGCCGAACTACACGTCATCCGTTTTCGCCATGCAGGAACAGTACCGGGATCAGATCAGCGTGCGCTACGGCATCGAGCTGGGGCTCCAGCCGCATCTGGCAGCGCTGCATGCCGATATTCTCTCGCAGTATGACTTCGACTTTGTCATCGGTTCCTCCCATGTGGTACACGGCTATGATCCGTATTTTCCGCCATTCTGGAAGACGCACACCGAGGAGGAAGGATACCGCGAATACTTTGAGTCCATCCTGGAAAACATCCGGGCATTTGATGACTTTGACGTCTACGGTCACATCGACTATGTCGTGCGCTACGGTCCGACGCGCAACGAGAATTATACCTACGCCAGATACAGCGACGTGATCGACGAGATTCTAAGACTTCTGATTGAAAAAGGGAAAGGCATCGAGATCAATACCGGCGGCTTCAAATACGGACTGGGACATCCGAACCCCTGCGAGGAGATCCTCGCGCGCTACCGTGAGCTTGGCGGTGAGATCATCACGGTCGGCGCGGACGCCCATGCCCCGGAACATGTCGGCTTTGCCTTTGAGAAAGTGCCTCAGATTTTAAAGGACGCCGGTTTTATTTACTACACGGTCTTCCGGAAACGCAAGCCGGAATTCATAAAAATTGAGGACTGACCGCCGCATCCGGCGCTCCAGTCCTCATTCTCACTGACATTTTATACGTTGATGTCCTGTTTTTATTTACGCATCTCTTCTGCGGCGCGCTCTATGTAAAAATCAAGCAGTTCATAGATCCAGTCTTTCAGATTGGAAAACACAAATCCCGTACGCCCGGCGCGCTCTGTATTGATGCTGTAGCCGGGCGTCCCATTATATGGCGCCGGATCGCCGGTCTCATCAAGAAACGCCTCTTTTCCGGTGCGTCTGTACACGTAAGTCAGGATCTCCCGCGGCGAGATGGTCCCGCGGCTCGCTCCGTTGACGGCACCCTGGATCTCATCCCCGCCGAGATGCGCCAGAAGGCGCCCCGCATCGTCCACGCTGATAAAGCTCATCTGTGCGTCCATATTATCAATATACATCGGTTTCTGCCGCACCACATGTTCCACATAAAAGTACAGCCGGTCCGTGTAGTCATCCCTGCCGATGACGTAGGGGAATCTCACAAAAGCCGCATTTTTCATCGGATACTGCTGCACGAGCGCACATTCCGCACTTTTCTTCAATACGTCATACGATCCGCTGTAATCCGTATACCAGACCAGTCTGTCATGTTCCGGCTCATAGTCCGTCTCCACGGTCTGAAAATGCAGATCATACACGGATGCCGAGGACACCATCACATACCTTCTGCAGGGCACCGCCTCCAGCACGGTGCGCACATCCCCCGCACAGTAAGCCAGATCGTCGTAGAAAACGTCATAATATTTATGGGCAAACACCTGCTCCATCTGCCGGGCATCCGTCCGGTCGACGATCAGACGTCTGACTCTGTCTCCAAAATCATCCGGCGTCCGGCCGCGTGTTGCGATCGTCACCTCATGTCCCCGGTGCAAAAGTTCCCACACCAGATGTTTTCCGAAAAATCCCGTTCCGCCCAGCACTAAAATATTCATACGTTTCTCCATCTTTCTTCTTCCCGTTTTCCGTTCCCTTTCACACTATTATACTCATTTTGCGTTGTTTTATCAACAATCCCCCAAGAACCGAACGGCAAAAGACCCCGCAGAAAGGTTTTTCTCCTCGCTGCAGGGTCTCTTTTACTTCCCGTTATTTTTTCTTTTACTTAAAATATTCCACGCCGGACTCAAACAGTCTCAAATCCTGCTCACCGTAAATATTCATCGCCACACTCCGGTCACGACGCTCCGAATGTGCCATCTTGCCGAGCACTCTTCCGTCCGGGCTTGTGATTCCCTCGATTGCCATGTAGGAGCCGTTGACATTCCACTCTTCATCCATGGTCGGAACACCCGCCTCGTTGACATACTGTGTTGCCACCTGACCGTTTGCAAACAGCTTCTCCAGCCATTCCTTCGGAGCGACAAAACGTCCCTCGCCGTGGGAAGCCGGATTGCAATATACCTCGCCGGTCTTTGCCTGTGCCAGCCACGGGGACTTGTTCGTCACAACCTTCGTGTATACCATCTTGCTGATATGACGGCCGATCGTATTGTAGGTTAATGTCGGCGAATCTGCAGTCTGCGGACGGATCTCACCATACGGTACCAGTCCCAGCTTAATCAGTGCCTGGAAACCGTTGCAGATGCCGAGTGCCAGTCCGTCGCGCTCGTTTAAAAGCTTCATGACCGCCTCTGTCATCTTCGCATTGCGGAACGCCGTCGCAAAGAACTTCGCGGAGCCCTCCGGCTCATCTCCCGCGGAAAATCCGCCCGGGAACATGATAATCTGTGCCTGATCGATCGCCTTTGTGAACTCCTCAACCGAATCGCGGATGTCCTCTGCATTCAGGTTCTTGAATACCTTTACGATCGTGTCCGCACCTGCGCGCTCAAATGCTCTCGCACTGTCGTACTCGCAGTTCGTTCCCGGAAATACCGGTATAAACACGGTCGGTTTTGCCACCTTGTGTTTGCAGACATAGATACTGTCTGCCTGATAGATGCCGGTGTCAAGTTCGTCCTTATTATCTGTTACGCGGGTCGGGAATACTTTCTCCAGCGTGCCGCTCCATGCCGCGATCGCCTCGTCGAGTGCAAGCTTCATGCCGCCGTAGCAGAAGCTCTGTTCCTCATTTACCCAGCCGACAAGCTCCTCATTTCCGGAAAGTCCCGCTGCCTTTAATGCCTCCTTGACAATACCAACCTTCTCCACCGGAACCTCCGCCACGATATTACCAAATCCCGGGGCAAACAGTGTCTCTTCCGACACTTCCTTCTCAATCGTCACACCAAGCTTATTGCCAAATGCCATCTTGCTGACTGCCGCCGCAAGTCCTTTTCCATCCAGCGCATAGGCGGATACGACCGCACCCTTTCCGATCAGCTCATGCAGCACCGCATAGAGCTTCATTACCTGCGCATAGACCGGAAGATCATAAGAATCCTTCTCGATGGAGAAAAGTACCAGCTGATTTCCCACTGCCTTAAGCTCCGGCGTGATGATGTCGCCCTCTTTTGCTACATCCACGGCAAAGGATACCAGTGTCGGCGGTACGTCGATCTCGTTGAAGCTTCCGGACATAGAATCCTTTCCTCCGATGGACGGCAGCCCGAAGCCGATCTGTGCATTGTACGCGCCAAGCAGTGCGGCAAACGGCTGGCTCCAGCGCTTCGGCTCCTCGCTCATTCTGCGGAAATACTCCTGGAAGGTAAAGCGCACCTTGCTGTAATCGCCGCCGGCAGCCACGATTCTCGACAGAGACTCAAGCACTGCATAGACCGCACCGTGATACGGGCTCCAGGAAGACAGATACGGATCGAAACCGTACGCCATCATCGTGACCGCATCGGATTTGCCGGTCATCACCGGAATCTTTGCCACCATGGACTGTGTCTCGGTCAGCTGATATTTCCCGCCGAACGGCATGTATACACTTCCCGCTCCGATGGAACCGTCGAACATCTCCACCAGTCCCTTCTGAGAACACACATTCAAGTCGGCAAGTTCTGCGAGCCATGCTTTCTTCATATCGCCTGCTGCTAACGCCTCGGAAACCGCCGGTGTATCGATCTTATTCAGATAATTTTCCTTCGGGTCCGGCATATCCACTGCCACATTGGTCTCCTGATGTGCACCGTTGGTATCCAGGAATGCACGGGATAAGTTTACGACTTCCTTTCCTCTCCACATAAGCACCAGCCGCGGCTCCTCGGTCACAACCGCAACCTCGACAGCTTCCAGATTCTCCTCCTTTGCAAATGCAAGGAACTTCTGTACATCCTCCGGCGCCACTACAACCGCCATACGTTCCTGGGACTCTGAGATTGCAAGTTCGGTTCCATCAAGTCCCGCATATTTCTTCGGCACCTTATCCAGCTGCACGCGCAGTCCGTCTGCCAGCTCTCCGATAGCAACCGATACACCGCCTGCACCGAAGTCATTACACTTCTTGATGATATGCGCCACTTCCTCGCGGCGGAATAATCTCTGGATCTTGCGCTCTGTCGGCGGGTTACCCTTCTGCACCTCTGCACCGCAGACTGCGGTGGACTCTGTGTTATGTGCCTTGGAAGAACCTGTCGCACCGCCGATACCGTCACGACCGGTACGGCCGCCCAGCAGAATGATAATATCTCCCGGATCGGAGGTCAGTCTCTGCACCGCACGTCTCGGAGCCGCACCGAGCACTGCACCGATCTCCATACGCTTCGCCACATAATTCGGATGGTATACCTCCTTGACATAACCGGTTGCCAGACCGATCTGGTTACCATAAGAACTGTAACCGTGTGCCGCCTCGCGCACCAGCTTCTTCTGCGGAAGCTTGCCCGGGATCGTGTCTTTCACAGAAACCGTCGGATCTGCCGCACCGGTCACACGCATTGCCTGATAGACATAGGTACGTCCGGAAAGCGGGTCACGGATCGCACCGCCCAGACAGGTTGCAGCACCACCGAACGGCTCAATCTCTGTCGGGTGGTTATGTGTCTCGTTCTTAAAGTTTACAAGCCACTCCTCGGTCACGCCGTCCACCTCGATCGGAACGACAATCGAGCAGGCATTGATCTCATCGGATTCCTCCTGATCCATCAGCTTGCCTTCTTTTTTGAGGCGCTTCATCGCCATTAAGGCAATGTCCATCAGGCACACGAATTTGTCTGAACGTCCTGCGTAAAGATTCTTATGGGTGGCAAGGTAATCCTGATAGGTCTCTTCCATCGGCGCACGGTAATAGCCGTCGTCAAAACTTACGTCCTTAAGCTCTGTGGAAAACGTCGTATGACGGCAGTGATCGGACCAGTAGGTGTCCAATACGCGGATCTCCGTCATGGACGGGTCACGCTTCTCCTCATTCTTAAAATAATTCTGAATATGTAAAAAGTCCTTGAATGTCATCGCCAGACCGAGGGAATCATAAAGTTCCTTCAGTTCTGCCTCAGACATCGCAGAAAATCCGTCAAAAATCTTTACATCCTCTGGCTCCGGGAATGTCTGCACCAGCGTCTGCGGCTTCTCAAGACCGGTCTCCCTGGAATCAACCGGGTTGATGCAGTGCTTTTTGATTGCCTCAAACTCTGCATCGCTGATCTCTCCCTCGATCACATAGGTCACAGCCGTGCGGATCAGCGGCTCCTCGTTCTCATTTAACAGCTTCACGCACTGCTCGGCGGAGTCCGCTCTCTGGTCAAACTGTCCCGGCAGGAATTCTACGGAAAAAGTTCTCGCGCCATTTAACTCAAAAGTTTCCTCGTACACATCGTCCACCGGCGGCTCGGAAAAAACGGTAACCAGAGCCTTGCGGTAGGTTTCCTCCGATACATGCTCCATATCGTAACGGATCAGCTCACGCACTCCCTTCACGTCACTGATACCGAGATAATTTCTGATCTCTGCTTCCAGCTCTCTTGCTCTGACAGCAAATGCCGGTTTTTTCTCCACATATACGCGTCTTACGTTGCTCATATTTTCCCTCCATCTGCGCACGCCATCGGCGAAACTACTGATCGTTTGTATTTCTATCTTATCCTACTTTCTATATGAAGTATAGCATATGCGAACAAATAAGCATAATTAATATATTTAATCTCTTCTATTATTATGGTTAATATATCACATAAGATTTATTTGACAGTTTTATAAGCAGGTCTTATAATTATAGTTAACACGCTACAGAACGGTTCGGAGCAGCGCTCCGACAGAAACGAGGAACCATGGATATCAATTACGAATTGTATAAAGTTTTCTATTATGTTGCAACCTCCCTCAGCTTTTCCGAGGCGAGCAAGCAGCTCTATATCTCCCAATCCGCCGTCAGCCAGTCAATCAAGACGCTGGAGAAAAAGCTGGAGCAGCCGCTTTTTATCCGGAGTACCAAAAAAGTACAGCTGACTCCGGCAGGAAAGATTCTGCTCAAGCATATTGAACCTGCCATGAATTTAATCCGGCGCGGTGAGAGCCAGCTGTTAGATTCCGGCAGCCTCGGTCTGGGGCAGCTTCACATCGGCGCGAGCGACACCATCTGCCGCTATTTTCTCGTGCCGTATTTAAAGCAGTTCCACAAGAAGTTCCCGAATGTCCCGATCAAAGTGACAAACTCAACCTCTCTCAGCTGCGTAGAGCTGTTGGAGCAGGGAAAAGTCGATCTGATTGTGACCAATTTTCCCAACTCTAATTTAAACCAGTCCTACATCCGCAAGACTGTGTGCAGCTTTCACGACGTCTTTATCGCCAACCCTGCTTATTATAATCTGAAGCAGCAGGAGATTGCCTTAGAGGATCTGCAGCAGTATCCGATCCTGATGCTCGACCGCAAGAGCACCACCAGCGAATTTTTGCATAACCTCTTTCTGCAGCACCAGCTTGAACTGATGCCGCAGATCGAGCTGAGCAGCAACGATCTTCTGATTGATCTGGCACGTATCGGCCTGGGAATCGCGTTTATCCCGGATTACTGCCTAAACCGCGAGTCCAAAGAGCTCTTTATCGTAAAGATCAAGGAAAAGCTCCCGGCACGCCAGATGGTCACCGCAGTCAACCCGACGCTTCCAATCGCGCAGTCCACGGAAGAATTCTTAAAACTCCTGCCGTCTCTCCCAGAACTCGGCTAACATCTGCTCCACTTCATTTACATTACATATCCGGCGCTGTTCCCATTCCCTTGGGAACAGCCCTCTGTAATCACTCTTTAAAAACCGCTCGTCCAGCAGTTCAATCACTCCCACATCCTCTGTCGTCCGTATCACGCGTCCGGCCGCCTGCAATACCTTGTTCATTCCCGGAAAGCGGTACGCATAATCAAAGCCTGCCCCCGCTCTCTCATCATAATAATGCATTAAAATCTCGCGCTCATTGCTGATCTGCGGCAGTCCTGTTCCCACGATCACCGCCCCGATGAGCTGTTCTTTTTTCAGATCAATCCCCTCTCCGAAAATACCTCCGAGCACACAGAATGCCACCAGTGAACCGCCGCGCCGTTTCGATGTCTCACCGGAAAATGCCTGTAAGAAAGCCTCGCGCTCCGCCTCACGCATCCCGGTCTGCTGCATCATGCACCAGAGACGCGGCTCTGCATTTCCGGAATTTTCCGCATCTTCGGGATGCTCCGCAATTTCTGCATCTTCGGGATGCTCCGCAATCTCTGCCTCTTCGGGATGCGCCGCAATCTCTGCCTCTTCGGGATGCTCCACAATCTCTGCATTCTCTGCTCCTTCCGGAAAATACTCCTGCGGACGCATTTCATCCGTCTCCCCGCCCTCTAAAAACACATCGTAGACTTCCTGCATCATCCGGTAGGACGGAAAGAACACCATATAGTTTCCCTGCTTCGCGCGCGCTGTTTTTTCTATATATAATGCAATCCGCTCATACTCTGCCCTGCCACGCCTCGTGTACTTGCTGCTGACGTCATTTCCAAACAGCAGCAGGCGCTGTTCCTTGGAAAACGCCGTCTGCGCGTAGACCGCATAATTATCCCTGCAGGTGGACAGCAAGCTTTTATAATACTGGATCGGAAGCAGTGTCGCCGAGAAAAAGATCGTCGCATTTCCCTTGTCTATGCGCTCCTGCAGATTGAGGGATGGATCCACACAGTAAAACTTCAGTTTGAAGCGCCCGTCCTCCTCATGCTCTGAATACACGACATAATGCTCGTCGACCAGCTCGTAGATATTCATGAAATTGCGCAGGTTTAAGTAAAATTCATTTACTTCCCTGCGTTCCGGGAAATCGGGACTTTTCTGCAGATACTCATCCAGATCTGCCGCAAGGCGCGTCAGTGCAAAGATCAGCGTACCGATATTTTCATATACGACATAGTTTTCGCACTCACGCTTGTACCCAAGGAGAATTCGGTTGCATTTTTCCAGATGCCGGATCACACGTTCCGCACGTCTGTCATGCTTTTCCTGATAGGGTTTCAACAGCTTTTTAGCTGCCAGAAAATCCTCCTTATAGATCGATGCGCTGTACATTTCCCGGCTCCGCTCCACAAGATTGTGCGCCTCATCCACCAGAAAAATGTAGTCCCCGCGCGTTCCTTCCGCAAAAAAACGCTTCAGATAAACATTCGGGTCAAAGACATAATTGTAATCCCCTATGATATCATCCGCCCAGGTTGCCGTATCCAGCGACATCTCAAACGGGCAGACCCGGTACTCCCGCGCCTGCTCTAAGATCACTTCCCTGGTAAAAACATCCTCCTTCTGCAACAGATTGTACACCGCATCGTTCACGCGGTCGTAGTGTCCTTTCGCATAGGGACAGTGTACAGGATTGCAGTCCATCTCCTCGCACAGGCACAGCTTTTCCTTCGCCGTCAGCCAGATGATCTTCGCCTGATACCCCCTGGTGCGCAAAAGTTCAAATGCTTCCTTTGCCACCGTGCCCGTGATCGTCTTCGCCGTCAGATAAAAAATCTTGTCCCCGAGTCCCTCGCCGACCGCCTTCACCGCCGGAAAGACCGTCGAAATGGTCTTCCCGACGCCTGTGGGTGCCTGGATAAACAGATTCTTCCGGCGCGCAATCGTGCGGTATACGTCCGACGCCAGTTCTTTCTGTCCTTTCCGGTATGCATAGGGAAACTCCAGCTTTTTGATGGAAGCCTGCCGCAGATTCTGCCAGGCGAACTGAAAATCCGCCCACTTTTTATATTCGTCCGTCAGCCGGGTGAACCACTCCGCCAGCTCCGCAAACGAAAATGTTTCCCTAAAATATTTCAGATTCCCCAGAAACGCCGTCTTTGTCAGTTCGATTGTATCCAGATTGCAGTAGGTCAGCTGCACGGAGATCTCTGCAAGATCATGCTGCAAGGCATAGATATAGGCATAACACATCGCCTGCGCGCGATGCACGCCCACGGGTTCATCCAGCGCATCCAGATTCATGTAGATCCCCTTGATCTCATCAATCGTCACATGCATGTCTTCCTCCACCGTAAGATGGTTGAAGTTATTCGAAAAATCAAGCTGTCTCTCCCCGTCGCACGTAATCTCGATTCCGTCCGCCCGTCCCTCGATGGCAAGCGTGTAATCTCCCTCGCTAAGTTCGATCTTAAGCGGCACCTCCGCATGGTAATTCGCGCCTTTGCTCTTCTGAATGCGCTTATGGATACGGCTACCCTCCCACATGGCCTCCGGGGACGCAGTTCTCCCGTGGCGGTTATCAATGTCTCCCTCCCGCAGAATGAACTCCACCAGATTCCGCACCGAGATCTTTATGATTTTCTTTTCGTCTTTTTCCTGTTGTGCATCCATACGGCAGCGCTCCCTACTTTCCGGTTTCTTATCATACAGTGTAACACAAAAACAGGGCTGCTGCACGAAGAGGTTTCTCTCCGGCAGCAGCCCTGTCTCCGTCTGTCTGACTAGCAGACTGCATATTTCTGTACCGTATTCTCAAACCCGGTGTTCTGTCCGCCGTATTTTACGGTCAGATCCTTGCTGAGTCCAAGATACAGCATTCCGAGCAGTGATTTTGCATCAATCACAGCTCTGTTATAACAAACATCGATATCAAAATCACATTTTCCGGCAGCTCTCACAAACTCCTTTACTTCCTCCGTGTCAGACAATCTGATTTTTCTCTCTATCATATTATTCATCCTTTCCTACTATAAACCAAACGTGTTTCTCTGATTTCCGCGCAATTATTGCATAATTTTTTTTCTTTGTCAAATTTGACGCAACCGGTAAACCACTTGAAAGTACGGGCAATCTGCTCATTTCTGTGCCCGATTTTTGCCGTTTTTTGCAATCTCTTTTTGCGATTTTCTCTCAAAAAGCAAACTGCATAATTATTCTTGTGCACACTTTCTCATTTCCTGCAAAGGTACGTTTCGTTTTTGTAATATTTTCACATATTTTTTCCCCAGAGAAAACTATTTTTCATCTCTCAGTTTCCTAAGATTCTGCTTGAGAGCCTCCACGGCGCGGTCAATCTCTTTCCTTGTCGTCTCTCCCGACAACGTCATGCGCACGGTCCCCGCTGCATATTCGTCCGGCACGCCCAACGCCCCGATTACATAGGAGACCCGCTCCTCCCCGGTGTTGCAGGCGGAGCCGCCCGAGGCGCAGATTCCGTCCTCATACAGCAGAATGAGAAGTGATGCACCGTCCACGCCGGAAAAGCTCACATTCACATTCCCCGGTAGGCGGTTCGTGGGATGCCCGTTCAGGCGGACCCCCTTGATCTCATGCATGATCTTTTCAATCAGATAATTGCGCAGCATCATCTCCCTGCGGATTCTTCTGCGCATATTGCAAAATGCCAGTTCCACCGCCTTCCCCATCCCGACGATCCCCGGTACATTCTCCGTTCCCGCACGTTTTCCACGCTCCTGGCTGCCGCCGTGGATAAAGGACGGCATCGTAACCCCGTCCCGCACATACAAAAATCCCACGCCTTTCGGTCCGTGAAATTTGTGTGCACTCGCGCTAAGCAGATCGATGTGGTACTGCTGCATGGAGATCGGAATCTGTGCATATGCCTGCACCGCATCCGTATGAAACAGAATCTGATGGTCTCTTGCGAACCTTCCGATCTGCATGACCGGTTCGATCGTTCCGACCTCATTGTTTCCAAACATGACCGAGATCAGGATCGTATCCTCCCGGACAGCTTGCTCTAACTGTTCCAGCGAGATCATTCCGTTTTGATCGACGTCCAGATAAGTCACCTCGTAGCCCTGCTCCTCGAGATAATGGCAGGAGTTTAGGACCGCGTGATGTTCAATCCTGCTGGTAATGATATGACGACCGTATTTTCCATACGCTTCCGCCACCCCCTTAACTGCCCAGTTGTCCGCCTCCGATCCGCCCGATGTAAAATAGATTTCCGACGGTCTGGCATCCAGTGATGCTGCAATCACCTCTCTCGCATGGGCAATCGCCGCCTGCGCTTCCTCCCCGTAACCGTAAGCCGTTGACGCATTGCCAAACTTTTCCACCAGATAAGGCTGCATAGCGGCTTCGGCCTCCTCCGCCATCCGCGTCGTTGCAGCATTATCCAGATAGACCACACCTGCTTTATATTCCTGATCGCACATTTTTCCCCCACACCTTACATATAATAAAAAGATTCCAATTCCCGGAGACACACTTGCCAGACATTCATTTTCCCAGGAATTCCGTTTCTGGAAATTCTCTGAAAAATTCCCTGATCACCGGCACACTGCTGCTCACACTCGCCGGTGTGCTCACACGGATTATCGGCTTCTTCTATAGAATATTCCTCTCAAGGCTGATTGGTGCAGAAGGTCTTGGGATCTACCAGCTGCTGTCCCCGGTGATGGCGCTCGGTTTCGCCGTCACCGCCGCCGGAATTCAGACTGCGATCTCACGCTTCGTCTCCTCCGAGCTTGCGCAGAACAATCCCGCGGGTGCGAGGCTCTATTTTCGGATCGGCCTGCTGCTGTCGCTGTTTTTATCTGCCGCGACCGGCTTTGTAATCTGGAAATACGCAGACTTTATCGGTGTTTCCATGCTCGGGGATGTGCGGTGCATCCCGCTCCTTAAAATCATCTCTCTCTCCTTTGTCCCGTGCTGTATCCACGCCTGCATCAACGGCTGCTACTATGGACAGAAAAAGACGGGCGTCCCCGCTCTCACACAGCTCACAGAGCAGATCGCCCGCGTCGGCACGGTCTGGCTGCTCTATCAGATCCATATGCGGGAGCAGACCGCCGTTCCGCTCTCCGTCACAATGTGGGGCGCTGTGATGGGCGAAGTGGCAAGCACGCTCGTCTCCGTCAGCGTCGCAAAACTTCCGAAGGGAACGGACACGGCGCTTTCCGTGAAATGCGGCACGCGCAATCTCCTTGCCATGGCGGTTCCGCTCACGGCAAACCGGGTTGTTTTAACGCTCTTTTCCAGTTTTGAAAACATCATGATTCCCAGCCGCCTGCGCCTGTTCGGTTACACGGCTTCCGAGGCGCTTGGCGTCTACGGCATCTTAACCGGCATGGCGATGTCCGTCATCATGTTTCCGTCCGTCATCACCAACTCCGTTTCGGTGCTTCTTATGCCCGCCATCTCAGAAGCCAAAGCCGGCGGAAACGATGCGCTCATACGGCGCGCGGTCTTAAAAACCATCCGGGTCTGTCTTCTGTGGGGCTTTTTCTGTACAGCGGGTTTTCTTGCTACCGGTCACTTTATCGGGAATGTGCTTTTTGGGAACGCGCTCGCCGGAACATTTATACGGACGCTCGGCTGGATCTGTCCTTTCCTGTACCTCGGCGTGACGCTGAGCAGTATTCTGCACGGGCTCGGCTACCCGGGCATCACTTTCGTGCTGAATCTGATTGCCTGCGGCATCCGCATCCTCTTTGTGCTGTTTGCCCTCCCCGTCTACGGCATCCGCGGCTATCTGTGTGGACTTCTCATCAGTCAGGCCGTCATGGCTCTCCTCTCCATCGGAATTCTGCTGCGCCAGACACATTTTAATGCCTGACCACGCGCTGCTACTCGTAATCGCGCACATTGGAGGCATCAACCTGCTCGAACGACACCTGATAACCGTTTAAAATGGTCGTCTCCAGGTCTCCCGCATCCAGTTTTTCCGCAACACTCTGCATCAGTGGATCGGAAGCTGCGCTCTCCAATGTGCTTCCCACCAGCGCACTGCTCCGGTGGCTTAAAATCATGTTATCGCTGGTATCCACCAGAAAGGCTGCCGCATCTTCCATCTCCACCAAATACTGCCAGAATCATTCACAAAGTATGTAGGTTAAAATTGTTGCATCTGTATATAATGGCAAGCTGACAAACAGCCTTGCAATATAATTACATCAGTGGTATAGTTATTTTATCACTACAGATTTATTCCTAAAAGCTGTTGACTTTGCTTACTGTTTGGATATAATAATATTGTACCTATTTGTGTGGTACAGTATTTTGAGAGTATATCCCTAGCAGTAATCCTCCCAACATATGGGAAGCGATGAGCCTAGGGATATTTTTTTACCAAGGAGATTTTATGATAAAAACAGCTATTCTTGTTGACGGCGCTTTCTATAGAAAACGTGCCTACACATTATTCGGAGACATAAGCCCTGCCGAGAGAGCAAAAGAACTTTCGGCATACTGCCACCGTCATATAAAAGACGAGAAAGAAGGTGCATGCCTCTATAGAGTATTTTATTATGATTGTCCCCCTATGAACAAACAAGTATATCATCCCTTGCTAAAGCGGGCCATCAACCTCGGTCAATCGGAGGATTATGTATGGGCAAACGATTTTTTTAAAGAATTAAAGCATCAACGCAAGTTTGCACTCAGACTGGGCCGACTCGCCGAGGAACAGGCTCACTTCAACATAAAACCCGATGTGATGAAAAAAATATTATCCGGTGTAAAAACTATAGATGAATTAGAAGAAAAGGATTTTTCATTATCAGTTACCCAGAAGGGTGTCGACATGAGAATTGGCGTAGATATCTCTTCACTTTCCTTCAAAAAGCAGGTTGACAGAATCATTTTAATTTCTGGGGACAGTGACTTTGTACCAGCCGCCAAGAATGCCCGACGAGAGGGTATTGATTTCATTTTAGACCCAATGCGTTCACCAATACGAGACGATTTATACGAACACATTGACGGAATAAGAACAAAAGCTCCTAAATTAGAAAAACAAAACGTTACATAAAGAAAGCCCCCGGAACTTGATATTTCCGGGGGTTGTGCTTCTCATCTTGAACCGAAGTCCATTTTCAATTATACTCTGGACAGATACTCACCTGTACGTGTATCGATCTTGATCACATCGCCCTGCTCTACGAACAGAGGTACATATACGGTAGCTCCTGTCTCGACGATTGCCGGCTTGGTTGCACCAGTAGCGGTATCACCCTTGAAGCCCGGCTCAGTCTCAGTGATCTGAAGCTCTACGAACAGAGGCGGCTCTACTGCGAATACGCTTCCGTTGTGAGAGCACATCTTCACCATCTCGTTCTCCTTCACGAACTTCAGCGCATCGCCGATGTCATCTTTGGAGAGTGCGATCTGCTCATAAGTCTCTGCATCCATAAAGTTGTATAAGTCACCATCTGCATACAGATAAGTGTAATCTTTTCTGTCAATGCGGGCAGTCGGACATTTCTCTGTAGGACGGAATGTCTTCTCAACCACACCACCACTCTTAATATTCTTTAACTTAGTTCTTACAAATGCTGCACCTTTTCCTGGTTTCACATGCTGGAATTCGATAATCTGATAGATATTACCCTCTAACTCAATGGTAATACCATTTCTGAAATCGCCTGCTGAAATCATGTAAATTTCCTCCTTAAAAATACGCTCGAGTTTTACTCTCTGATTTTTCTATTTTATAATAAACAGCGCTATATTTCAAGCTTTTTTTCATATACCGCACTGCGCCATGCGAATTTGCACGCTTTTTGCTCTGTTCCTGGCGCAATCTCCCCGGTATTATTAAGCGTTGCGCTTCTCAATCTCATGGATCATATCGATTCTGGTCTGGTGTCTTCCGCCCTGGAATTCTGCATCCAGATATGCCTTGACGATGTCTTTCGCAAGCTCTGTGCCGACGATTCTGGCACCGAATGCAATAATGTTGGCATTGTTGTGTTCTTTTACCAGCCGCGCAGTTGCCGTGTCGGAGCACACTGCTGCACGCACACCGTTGACTTTATTGGCTGCGATGGAGATTCCCACACCGGTTCCGCAGATTAGTACGCCGCAGTCAGCCTCGCCTGCCACAACTGCCCTGCCGACTTTCTCTCCGTATTCCGGATAATTGCAGCTGTCCGTTCCGTCGGTTCCAAAGTTGATAACCTCATGTCCCAGTTCCTTTAAATAGTCCATAATGACAAATTTTAACTCTGTTGCCGCGTGATCATTTCCGATTGCTATTTTCATTTTTTCCTCCATCCCGGGTTTTGGCACCCGTCCTTTTCATTGTCACATGCTGCCACTGTTTTCTGCAGCCCAAACTGCTTCTTTTATCGCTTCTGCGCTGCGCTCTGCTGCTTTTGGCATTTTCTCCGATAGAAAAACAGGACGATCTTTTCCAGATAACGCTTTAAGACAATCTGGATCTCCTCCTTCGGATGGATCGGCTTTACCAGAATCGTGCGGATTCCCGTGCGGTTGGCGCCGTAGACATCCGTGAAAATCTGATCTCCCACAAACAATGTGTTTTTCTCATCCGTTCCCATCTGTTCCATCGCTTTTCTGTAATTCGCCGGATTCGGCTTTCCTGCCTTGTAGATATAAGAAACCTGCACAGCGTCATTGAACATTTTCACGCGCGGTTCCTTATTGTTCGACAGCAGCATGCAATGATACCCAAGCTCCTTTAAATGTGCAAAAAGCGCGCACGCCCGCTCGTCCGCCGGCGCGCCGTGCGGCACCAGCGTATTATCAATATCAAAAATAACGCCTCGATATCCCTCCTCATAAAGGCGGTCAAAATCGATCGCATAGGTAGAATCTACGTATTCTCCCGGGTAAAACCGTTCCAGCATTGCCCTTTTGCTCCTTTACTCATCTCACTTAGTGCGCATCCTTACATAGATTACTACATTTCTACCAAAATATCCACCCGGAATTTCCAATTCGCGTTGTTCGTTTTTCTCAGAGCATTATTTACCTCACCGCGAGGTGCGCATCCCCGCAGAGCGTTTTTGTGTAATAGGAACGAAGTTTCCTATTACACAAAAAAGACTGCATACACATGTGTATACAGTCCTCATCCGCTCATGATTCTATAGTATAAAATTCTCATCCGGTCTGACCGGCTGTACCTCGTCAGGATTCGTTCCCACAAAAAACTGATACTGCTCGAGTACCTGATCCTTACGCATATCCGAAATGGCGCGCTCAACGTCCAGTCTGGCAATATCGCAGTCCACGCCCTTCAACTCGTAGACTGCATCCGGCTGGTAGCTGTTCGCGTAATCGATGGCTCCCTGATCCGGTCCGCTCTTCCTGATGGCTGCAGGCGCAGTATACTCCTCTGCGGACGGTGCCTGATCCGTTACGCTCTGCGGAAGTTCTGCCGGCAGTTCCGATCCCACGGTAACAGTTTGATTCTCTATGGAGTTGTAATCATAAAATCCCGCACTTATGCGGATTCCTGACAAATTCATTAGAAACTCTCCATTGTAACCAGAAAAAAATATTACTATAACTTTTTATTATATCGACAAATAAAAACAGAAACTTTACCTTCTGTTCTTATTTGTCGAGCATTTTTTTCAGCTCGCTCATAAACGTGTTGACGTCCTTGAACTCACGGTACACCGACGCGAAACGGACATAGGCAACCGCCTCAAGATCCTTAAGCTTATCCATCACAAGCTCGCCGATCAGGGAACTCGGAATCTCCTTCTCCTCGCGGTTAAAGATCTCCGTCTCCACTTCATCCACAAGCTGGTTAATCTGATTGACCGAGATTGGCCGCTTATGGCAGGCGCGCAGCACACCACCCTCGATCTTGGAACGGTCATACTGCTCTCTGGTGTTGTCTTTCTTAATCACAATCAGCGGAATGGTCTCCACTTTCTCATAGGTGGTAAAGCGCTTTCCGCAATCATCGCAAAGTCTGCGGCGGCGGATGGAATTGTTGTCATCTGCCGGTCTGGAATCGATCACTCGTGTATTTTCACTGCTGCAAAATGGACACTTCATTTGCTACCTCCATGGGCAATTTTGCCTATATATTGTAGTATATCTATACATTTGTTGCTTGTCAATGAAATTTACACGATTATATGACCAGTTTTTTATGTATTTTCACGAAATTGTAATTTTTTGTACAAACTTTCTGTTTTATTGTCCCCTACGCCTATTTTACCTTATGTTTTGCCTCTTTCTCATCAATGTCCACAAGAATAATGTCCGGTCCGATTTTTACAATCCTGCACCACGGAATAAACACTTCAAACTCCCTTCCCATGCAGCCCATCCACTTTGCCGGTCCCGGCACAATCAGCGCCTTGATGCATCCGTCGCACTCGTCAAAATCCAGATCCCGCACATTTCCCAGGCACTTACAGTCATTTACGTTGATGACCTCTTTCCTCGCCAAATCGCAAAAACGCATATACTCCCCCGTTTGCTTCCTCGGATAAGTATATGCGTCTTTTTTCATAATCATGTTTGTCTGAAATTATACATTAAAGCGGAACAGGATCACATCTCCGTCCTTCACCACATAATCCTTGCCTTCCATTCCAACGATGCCTTTTTCACGCGCTGCAGCGAGACTTCCGTTGTCCAGAAGATCCTGGTAGTTGACAACCTCCGCCTTGATAAAGCCTCTCTCAAAGTCCGTATGAATCTTGCCGGCTGCCTGCGGTGCCTTGGTTCCCTTCTTGATTGTCCATGCACGGCACTCGTCCTCGCCTGCCGTCAAAAAGCTGATCAGACCGAGAATACTGTAGCTTGCAGCCACCAGCTTGTCCAGTCCGCTGGATTCCACGCCGAGATCGTCTAAGTATTCCTTCTTCTCTTCCTCCGAAAGTTCTGCCAGTTCCTGCTCGATCTGCGCACAGATGACGAATACCTTTGCGCCCTCTTCTGCTGCCATCTCTCTTACTTTTGCGACATGTGGGTTTGATGCGCCGTCATCTGCGAGGTCATCTTCGGCGACATTCGCTGCATAGATCGTAGGCTTTGCCGTCAAAAGATTGTATCCCTTGAACCAGATCTGTGCATCCTCGTCATCCGGCACCTCAAAGGATCTTGCCATCTTGCCGTCCTCAAGATGTGCCTTGACCGCCTCTACAAGTTCGAGTTCCTTTGCAAGCGTTTTGTCCATTCTCGCCTGCTTTGCAATCTTTGCGATTCTTCTGTCAAGAATCTCAATATCGGAAAAGATCAGCTCTAAATTGATGGTCTCAATATCTCTTGCCGGGTCGATCGATCCGTCTACATGGATGATGTTGGTATCTTCAAAACAGCGCACTACATGAACGATCGCGTCCACCTCACGGATATTTGCAAGGAACTGGTTACCAAGCCCCTCGCCCTTGCTTGCTCCCTTCACCAGACCTGCGATATCCACAAATTCGATCGTTGCAGGTGTTACCTTCTTGGTATGATAAAGCTCACCGAGCTTTACGATTCTCTCATCCGGCACAGAAACGATACCGATATTCGGATCGATGGTTGCAAATGGATAGTTTGCAGACAGCGCTCCTGCTTTGGTCAGTGAATTAAATAATGTAGACTTTCCGACATTCGGAAGTCCGACGATACCTAGTTTCATATATATCTATCTCCTTTATTTCCTTTTTACGGGCTTTTTGCTACATACCGCTTTGACTGCTGCGCACTTCTCACAAAATCCGTCCTGTGCTTCGGCGGACCAACGCTCCTCGCAGCTGTCTTATGGCGCTATTCTAAGAGCCCCAAATTAGCACGATTATTATACACTAACAGGGGCTCATTTGCAATGTTATTTCATTTTTCAGAACGCTAAGGCGTATCCACGGAAGAGATTCTTGGCATAGGAACCGCGCTTGCTCCAACCCAGAACCGGAAATATTTCTCACTTTCTCTTTGTAAAATATTATACTGTATCTTACAATCCCCGGATGATGTTCAAATAATCCGGTCTATGGTCTACGACAGCATAAATAATAGCTTCCTGCTTCTCCTCATTTATCTTGTAAAACACAAGATTTTTCTCAAGTACCAGTACTTTATACCCCTGTCTTTTAAGCACCAGATAACGAAGTTCTACACATTTTTGCGGATACTTGCCTAAGTCAAGAAGATTCCGTTCTAATTCTTCAAGTTTTTCAAGTGCAACTTCCATTCCAAAGTTTTCTGCTACATACAAAATAATCTTTCGGATCCGAGCATCTGCAGTTTCTGTCCGGACAACTTTATAATTCAATATTCTATCCCTCCCGCAGCATCTGCCTTAAATCCTCAAAGGTCTCACCGAGTGGCGCTACTCTTGCGTTCCTCACATCATCTTCTTCCGTATTGTCTCCATAAAATCACCTTTCTCGAATACATCGAATATACCTCACCTGAAATCCATCTGATACGATGACCTTCAGATACAAAGAAAGATCGCTCACTTTCAATTTTTCTTGAAAATGAACGGTCTTTCATGCCTCTGTTATTTAGTTGAATGATGATGATATTATTTTCTCTTTGACACGTTTCCGAAGCCGCAGTCCAATACGACTGAGACATTCACACCATCTGAAATTACTTTTTTGTATGTTTTTCGATCACTCTGGTCAAACCTGAAAAACCTCTCAAAGTGTCGGAAGTCGAGAAGTTTTACAAATCTGTCCGATGTAGTACAACTATCGTCTCCACATGAAAGGACTGCTGTCTATGAATTACCATCGTGAAAGGAAACATATCCATGAACCTTTTAACAATAGGTCGAGGCTATCGTTAAAAAGTGTCACCACTGAAAACAATTTTTTAACTGTTCTCTACTTTTGAATTGCTTCTATAATATATGTCTTTCCTTGGAAAGGAACCTCATCTCCAATCCAGCAGCAAGCAATTTTTGTTTCTGTGCAAGCAGCTCTGTATTTCCTGGATCAAGTTTTAATAACTTGTCCACGTCCTTCAACTGCTGCTGTGTACTTTTTATCTGACCGTTTACACACTTTAATGTCGCTTGTAGTTTTGCGGTATCTCCGCCGATCTCGACAGTAATACCCATAATTCTGTTAGCCACGGCCGATACCTCCTTCCGTAAAAATGGGCATAAAAAAGCACAGATTTCTCCATTCACGAAAAAAGCACCAACCATTTCTGATTGATGCTTTCAAATTATTTTGTTTTTGTAAATCTGTTTAATTGCGTATCCACATCTCGTCCACCGTACATAACACGGATAATCGTAACCACTTGTGTATCATCATCCGGAATATATAGAATAAGATAATTGTCTACTGGCGCTACGCGTAGCCCTCGACTTTTCCATGGTTCCAATTCATATTGTCGATATCTCTTCGGCATATGATCAAGATCCATAATACATGCTTCAAGCCTATCAAGCTGACCACTTGCATTTTCTGGTGCCTGCAGTTCAAAAGCAATGTATTCCAAGATTCCACGAAGGTCTATCTCGGCCTGATCTGAAATCACGATATCATAAATCATAAATTGTAATCCTTGCGGAGATCAGCAAAAACAGATTTTGCTGATCTAGTACGACCAGCCTGCATATCCGCATATCCTTTCTCTAGTTCTGCATTCATCTGTGCTTCTGATAATGCACTAACGTCTACAGGACGAGCGGATGGCATTTTCACTTCAAAAGGAAGTCCTCTTTGAAGAATAATTTGTTTGTAAAACATATTTATTGCATTGGATGCAGGAATTCCTAATGCTGCTAAGATTCCTTCTGCCTGTTCTTTTACATCAGGCTCAATGCGTGCGTATACATTTGCTGATTTTGTTGCCATAGTAAACACTCCTTTCGAGTTTTTTCTAACTATATTATATCTATTTGTACGGACAAAGGCAATACAAAATCAATACTTTACAAATTGTTTATACTCCAAAATCTACCAGTTGATTAAAATTTGTCGAAGTCCTCCTGAGTCGCCACTTTCTTATATCCTTTATAATCATCGTCACTGTTTTCAGCATACATATCATTCACGAGGCCAATGGTAAGCAAATCCAGGTCTCGGATACTAATCCCCAGTTGTACGCAACGAAGCAAAAATAAAGGTGTTGTCATCGGGCGATCTGTTGGACGAACTTTTACGGATTGGAATGTGAGGGAAATTCTCGTGTATTGTGTTAAGCACATCCCTATATCCTGCAATCTCACGCTCATTTCTTGTCTTTGGCATTGTCTTATCCAAAACAATCTTTTTCAAACATTCATCAGAAGTATAGATACCCTCAATTTTATTAGAACTCTCTGTACTTTGAATCTTAGCCACCTCAACAAGACTTTCTAATACATCCGCATGGTGTTCCGCAATTAAGCGCTGTTCCCCCTTGTATTCATGAATTGTTGTAAGGTAACGCACGATTTCTGGCGTAAGCATTTTTTTCCATTTTTTCGTGTAATCAAATTGTCTCATTCTAATTACCTCATTTTGAACTCAACTTCGTCATTTCATTCATTATGACGCAATTGAAAAAGGACCAGCCCAAGCTGATCCTAATCCTCTATCACATCCTCGATTCTATTGTCTCTCAAATAAGAAGAAAAAGCCAAGCCTCATGCTCTGCTTAATCTCCAATGCATTTCATTACAAAAAATGACATCATCGTATAGCAAATACATAAATACCCCGGCACCGCATGCTATATGTGTACCACATCCGAGGCAAACCATACCCTTACACCTCAATCTCACGCCCGTGAATATCGGTCATACACAGCCGGTTTCTCCCCCGCCTCTTCACACGGTAGAGCGCCTGATCCGCCACGTGGAGAAAATCCCAGTTCTTGTTCCCGTTGCTCGGGATGTCATGGCAGATGCCCTGCGAGATGGTCACACCGAACGATCCTTCCGCATAGCGCTGTTCTATTTGAAGCGCCATCACATCCTGCCGCAGCTTCTCCGCGCGCTCACAGACCTCCTCCGCGCTCATTCCACTGTAAATGATGACGAATTCATCTCCACCGTAGCGCGCACAGAAAATCTGATCACTTTCCATCTGCCGGATCAGTGCCACGATGGCACGCACACAGTCATCCCCCGCCTGATGTCCGTAACGGTCGTTGTACTGCTTAAAATAATCAATGTCCAGAATCTCAAACGACAACGGTTTATGTTCCGCAAAGCACTGTTCCACGATCTTTTCTGAATCATTTGTCAGACGGTACCGGTTCGCCAGTCCAGTCAGCGGATCTCTCTCCGACTTTTCCGTCAGCTCCACCGCATCCTCCTCCAGCTTCCTGCAGCGCTCTCTTGCCCGCTCTAAGGATTTGCGCAGATAAAGCATATTGACAATCATGCTTCTGTTTTCCTGTTCCACGATCTCGGTCAGTTCATAGAATCTGCCAGCCGTCTTAAGATAGCGTTCCCTGTCCTTCGTTTTCTTAACATAATCCATCTCTAGCGCTGTCATCTTCCGCTGCATATTGGCGATGCCGGTCTGCTCCACGAGTGCCTTCAGTTTTTCTCCGATATTGCGGCAGACATCACCGCGGTCAATCTCTAACATCAGTTCACAGAAATCATACAGATCATCAAACAGATCCAGAATCAGTACATCACCGGAAAGCTGATTCTGAATATCCGCAATATACTGGTCTCTCATGGAAATATTGCCACACAGATGACAGTAACGTGCACGCATACAGTTTACATAAATGTAATCCATCTCCTCAAAATGCGCTTCGCACTCTGTCTCCAGTTTGCGGATATATTCCTCTGCCTTCTCCAGGCTGCCGCTTTTCATATAACACAGAGCCAGATTGTTGTAAATCGCGGTAAGGCTTGCCAGGCTGCGCTCCTCTTCCGGTACGCGCTTGTAATCGAGATGTGCCTACTCCAGATAATCTCTGGCATCACTGTACTGTCCGCACTCCATATACAGGGAACCCAGGTTACTCTCAATCCGGCTTTCCACCTCAATCAGCTCATATTTTTTGCAATATTTTAATCCTGCCAGATAGTACTCGATCGCAAACGACAGATTGCCCTTGCCGACGGATACAATCGCCATAAGATTGTAGGCGGCTGCCACCAGTTCCCACTGCCCGGACTGTTCCAGATATCCGAGTGCCTCGCCGATCTCCTCAAACACCTTTCCGGTCTCATTGCTAAGATAGTAGGTTCTGCCCTTGTAATAATGCGAAAATCCAAGCAGCCTGGCATCCCCCGCACGTTCTGCGTATTCCTCAATCTGCATGCAGTAGTCAAGCATGCACGCCGCATCCGTGCCGCGGCCCTCTCTCACTTTCTGCATCAGATCTTCCATCCGGTCATCGGTCTTATGATTTTCCATAGCAAGACTCCTTTGCTTTTATCTGTTCGTTCGCGCTGCAATATTTTCTTAACTTCTACACAAATACATACTTCCGGAGACGCTCCATCGCTTCCTCCACAAGTGAAAATGGCAGCGCCAGATTCATGCGGATGCCGCACGGGCTGTGGAACGGTCTGCCATCCTGCCAGATCACACCGATGCTGGCGCCCCGCTTCTGCAGCTCATCGATCGTTATGCCATGCTTTCTGCACCACTCTGTGCAGTCTAAGAGCAGCATGTAGGTTCCCTGCGGCATAGCTACCTGTACGCCCTTAAAATGGGATCTGATATAATCATACGCATATTCTGCATTCTTCGTCAATACCTTACATAATTCATCTGTCCACTCATAGCCTTCTTGCTGATACGCACCGATGAGTGCATACATGGAAAGCACGTTCATTTCATTGTAATGTGACAGCGATGATTCCTTTTTCACGCGGTCACGGATAACGGGATTGTAAATAATATGATAACTTCCCACCAGACCCGCAAGATTAAAGGTTTTTGACGGTGCGTACATTGCCACCGTGTGCATTCTGGCATACTCGGAAACGCTCTGCGTCGGCACGAATTGGTGATCCCCGAGGATGATATCCGACCAGATCTCATCCGCAACCACCTCGACCTGATACTTCTCATAGATTTCCATGGCACGCTCGATCTCCCAGCGCTCCCACACCCTGCCGCACGGATTGTGCGGGGAGCAGAAAATTGCCGCATGAATGTGGTTCTCGCAGATTTTTTTCTCCATGTCTTCATAATCCATGCGCCACACACCATTCTCATCCAGCACAAGCGGACTGTGCACGATCTCATACCCGTTGTTTTTCAGGCTGAAGGTAAATCCGATGTAGGTCGGCGAATGCACGAGCACCTTATCTCCCCGCGAACAGAACACATTGAGTGCGCTTAAGACACCGCCGAGCACCCCGTTTTCGTAGCCGATGCATTCTCTCGTCAGCCCCTGTACGCCATTCCTTTTCGCATGCCAGCGGATTATTGCATCGAAATATTCCTCTCTTGGCTCAAAATACCCAAATGCCGGATGTGCGATACGATCTGTCATCGCCTTCTGTACCGACGGCACCGTGGCAAAATTCATATCCGCCACCCACATCGGAAGCACCGAAAATCCTTCCTGCACCTGCACGTCCTTGTAGGGAATCTTATCTACTGCCAGTGCGTCTTTTCCTTTTCGATCCATAATCGTTGTAAAATCAAATTTCATCCTTTTTTCCTCTTTCTTCTCACTGCCATGGTCGCCGCAAAGAGCACCACGGCTGCCGCCGATATTACGGCTCCCGTCAGAAATCCGGGGCTTTTGTACCGCAGTTCAAACTCATGTGTGCCTTCCGTCAGATAGGTGCTGATAAAAGCGCTGCCAAACGTCTCACTGTCCCTTTTCTTTCCGTCCACATACAGCGTCCAGCCATCCTCATCCGCGATGGAAAAAATCAGTCTGCCCGCCTGTGTGACGTCCACGTTTCCCTTTACCCTGGTATCGGAAACTTCCGTCACTTCCACCGTCTGTGCGGCAAGCGCCTCATAGGCCGTACGAAACGCCATGAGATCCAGCCGGTAAACCACAAGCTGCACCAGCTCATTGGCGGTGTTAGTAACTTTTACCTCTTCTCCCGCCTCACAATATCCCAAATCCAGAATATATCCGTGGGAAACTTTTGTAAAGCCTCTGGTTCTTCCCGAGCTTACCTGCTCCTGCAGATTGTCAACGCCCGTCTTGCTGTAGGTGGCATAATAATATGCGGAATCCTGCGCGACAAAAGAGCTCTCTCCCGCCTTTGATTCGGATTCCACCGCGGTAAGAAGCAGTCTGTCGCTTCCCAGAAGATTGGCGAGCTGATTCTGTGTGCCGATGTCGCCTCCGCCGGCATAGTCCCATTTTTCCGCCACATCTTCATCCATCATGAATCCCAGCGGCAGCACATACGCATTCTCATACAGATACGTGTCTCCACGCTGCGCCACAAGTGTGCGGAGCGGTCCTTCCTCCATCGCATTGTCCGCAAGCACATAGCGGATGGAAAGCATTGCCGAAAGAAGCGGTGTCGCACCGCCGGCACAATAAAAGTTCTTGCCGCCCTCCATTCCGACATCCTGATAAAAATGGCTGACATTCAGATTCATCAGGGATGAGAACTGTGTGCCGGAGTGGTAGCCGGACAGCGCCGCATCATTTTTGGTCTTGCGCTCCAGTTCCTCCGTCCGGTAAAACACGGAATCTTCATCACTTTTTTCCGCCGTCTCCGAAAGAACCGCCCGGTAATCCGCCAGATTTTTCACATAATCCGTCCTGCTTATCGTGTCAAGCCCTGTCAGGTTATAGTTGATCACAAGCTCCGCCACAACCGCAAGGCACCCGGTCGCCAGCATCAGCTGCCGGATTCTCTTTTTTCCTATGAGTATGCCGAGTACAATCACAAAATAGCAGGCAAAGAATGCCCCGCTTGCCCATATGGAGGTCTGCTCCATCGTCGTTTCGTCCATAAAATGATTGCAGAAAAGCAGGAATACAACGCTCATTCCACCCGCTGCAAACACCTGCCACAGCTTTAATTCACGGATGTAAAGCAGCGCCTCATAAGCAATCACAAGTACCAGAAACGCGTACAAAAAAGACTGTCTTCCCGGAAGTGATGTCGGGAAATGAAGACCATGCCAGATAAAATCCAGCATATTATTTGAAAAGCTAAGCCAGAAAAACACGACGAGTGCCAGTCTTGGCAGTTTTTTCTTCCATGGAACCGCTCTGTTCCACACATACAGAAACAGCAGAAAGAGCGCAAAAATTCCGCAGTACAGATTGGGCCAGTGGGAATCTCCCGTGTATACATCGACTGCCAGAAGGGACCGCGCCAGCTCCGATACGATATTAAAATACCACTCCATCGTCTCCGGGAACGATATTCCGGATGCACCGCTTAAGGAGAGCACCTTTGCCGTCGGAAGGATCAGCACTGCGCCTGTGGCTCCCGCAAGCAGCGAATACCACGCAAAGCGGATCCATGCCCGGTACCCCGATGCCCGGTGTTCCATCCAGTAGAGCAAAAACCACAGCACCAGAAAAATGCAGATCATGATTGAAATATAGTAATTGCTCAGAATGCAGACCGCCAGCGACACATAATAAAGCCCCGGTCTGTTATCCCGGATCAGCCGCTCTAATCCCAGAATCACAAGCGGCGCAAGCACCATGCAGTCCGTCCACATCAGATTCCAGGCATATGCCGCCATAAACGCGCACAGCGCATACGCCGCACCGCACAGAGCTGCCGCATAGGATGCCACATCTGCCGGAAGGCGCACTGCCGTCTTCTTCTCTGTCCGTGTGACTGCCGCCGCATTTCCGGCATCCTGCCACACGTGAAAATGCTCCCCCAGGTAATAGGTAAACGTAAGACCGCTCAGTGCAATCTTAAGGATGGACAGAACCGTCATAAATTCAATCACATATCCCCTCGGCCACAGAATCAAAAGCCAGTTTAACGGGCTGGCAAGGTAGTACGCATACAGGGATACAAAATCCGCTCCCAGCCCGATGTTCCACGAATAGAACGGACTGCCTCCCGTTTTGAGTTTTTCCATCAGCTCTGTAAAAAACGGACAATACTGATGGTACATATCAATATGAAGCATACACTGATCCCCGAACGGATAGATTTCCCGGTTCACACAGATGATCAGCGTGATCAGAAGCGGTATGCAAAACGCTGCCAGTAACGGTCCTCTCTTTTTCATTCTCCAGACTCCTCTTCCCAGTCAAACATGAAATAATACTGAAGTTTGCGGTAAATATCCATCTCGCCGTACTCCTCCTTCGCCGGAGTCTCACTTCCGTCCGCTTCCACGGTACGCACCGCCGATATCACCGGATACGATTCCTTTAATGTCAGCAGAAAATTCTGATAGGCATCCGTGGGTACCCCGGCGCGCTTTAGCACCTCTGCTCCCAGATAATTTGCGCTGGTGTCCGCATTCTGTTCCTCATCAATATCGTAATTCGCCCAGATGACATACGGCACCTGGTAGCGCAGCTTTTGCTGTTCCTCATCCAGCGCATTCCACTGCATGCCGTTCATGGCAAGAATCGGCGCCGCCACCGTATCGCTCGGCTGATGATCCCCGAAAAAGACGATGACCGTCTTCTCATCCACACCGGAGAAATAATCGATCAGCTGCTCTAATGCCTGATCCGACAGCTTTATCAGCGAAAAATATTGGCTGACTGATATACTGTTCACACCGTCCACCGAAATACCCGGTGAGAAGTTCGTGCAGGTCTGGTCGTATCCCCCGTGGTTCTGCATCGTCACATTGAAGACAAACAGCGGTCTGCCCTCCTCCTTCTGCTCATACAGCTGGATGATTTTGTCCGCACAACTTGCATCGCTCACATAATCTCTGACAAAACGTGCCCCGTAATACTGATCTTTAAAAATACTCTGCTCAAATCCCAGCCACGGATAGACCTTGTCACGGTTCCAGCCGGTCGCATAATAGGGATGGGTCGCCACCGTCTCATACCCGAGCGACTGCAGATAGGATGCCAATGACGGGCGCTCTCCGTTCACATACTGCTGATACGGAATACTTCCCTGCGGCAGGAACGCCATCGTATTCCCGGTCAGAAACTCATACTCCGTATCTGCGGTATTTCCACCGCACACCGAGACATTCAACATGCCGGTCACGGTATTTTCCGCCCCCTGCTGCAGGCTGTGCAGAAACGGCAGATAGTCCTCATTGGTCTTAAAATCCCCTAATACGGACAGATCCGAAAACGACTCATTCATCACGACAATGATATTCGGCATCCCGGTATCTGCACCGCTCTGCGAAGTGTCATCCGAGGCATCTTTTCCCTCTTCCTCCAGGATTGTATCGATCGACTCCTCCGTCTCCTGCGGTTCCTCGTATTTTTTTAAAAATTCCTTTGCCTCGCCCACACTGTATTTCTGCGGTTTCTCAATCGACATATACGCAAGGTTCATCACAAAAGTAACCGGTATTCCGTCCACCTGTGTCATAAAGACGGGTGTAAACAGCTTATTGTAAAGCCTGTGCTCGTTCTGGAAATTCTCCTGCTGCAAGGTTCCCGCAAACATCACAAGCACCGCGCCAAGCACCACGCCCGGCAGGCACCGCTTAAAAAATCCGGGTCTGCCAATTTTAAACTCCACCGGCTGCAATCCAATGATCAGCGCCAGAAACAGAATTGTCACAACGATCATACGCGTATCCGGTGTAAAGTCATAATTGCCGGACACACTTACCGCCGTCCTCCAGGACAGAATGTCCCACGGTACCAGCGGGTTGGTGCGGAAACGCACCACATAGGCATTGGCAAGCCCGAATACCAGCGCCGCGGTACCCTCGATCCGGTATGCCGTCCGAAGCCGTCCGGTGATGCACAAAAAAATCCCGGCGAGCAGTTCAAACAATACAATGTTAAAAAGCTGCGCCCATGGCCGTACCTCCGCAAACGGATTGTGTGTGTAAAATTCCAGCAAATAAAAAAATGCGGCGGGAGGAATCAATGCCACGGTTCCCCACATCACATACTTTGTATATTTTAATAAAGTTTTTTTCTGACTCATTTTAACTGCCTCATATTATTTTGGTTCTTATTTTAGCACACTGCATTTGTTTTTCCTATTTAATTCGCAAAAAATTCACAAAAGCATTTCCGTATGTTCTTCCAGTTTTCCACATACTTTGTCGAATATGACTCATTTTTTGACACATCTTGTTAATAGACCGCTTTGATTCGCACAATTCAAACAACTTTCATTGACATCCGGAAGTTCTTCGACTATGCTTACACTTGTATGATAAATTTATGGAAAAGGTGGCTGTTATGAACGAGAATCTCGAATTGGACCGCTTAGCAAAAGAAAACGATAATTTCAAAAAAATTATTCAGACACAGCAGAATACCATCAACCGCATGATTGATTATTTTATTCTGGGAGAGAAAAAACCTGGATTGCAAAAGTAGCTTTCTTCGTGTGACGGTGTTATAATAAGCACACAGAAAAGTATCTTTTACAACACATGATTTCACGGAGGATAAAACCATGTTCCAATTTACAGATGACTGCCTGATCGGGATCAAGGAGCTGGACGACGAGCACCGCCGTCTGTTCTCATTGATCAATCAGGCTATGGACATACTCAACCATACCGATTCCAACGACCGCTGCACCCAGATCACCCATCTGCTGGAGGAGCTGACGCAGTATGCCGATACCCATTTTGCACATGAGGAGGCTTACATGGAGCAGATCCGCGATCCGGAGCTGATCCGTCAGCGCATGCAGCACTCTCTTTTCCGCGACAAAATCCGCGATTTTTCCTTTGCAGACATCGATGACCCCGGAAAGCAGCAGCAGGTTGTCACCGATCTTTTGAATTTCCTTGCCAAATGGCTGTATCACCATATTCTCGGAAGCGACATCATGATCGGCAAACTGCCGCCGTTAGAGGAATGGATGATCCGCGACAACCCGTGTGAATTCACAGACGATTATCTGACCGGCATTGAAATAGTTGATTTGGAGCATCAGCAGCTCTTTTGCATCGTGGAGCGCGCCTATCAGCTGGTAAAATCCAACGACGTCATTACGTGCTACGATGAGCTTCTATCTATCATCCACGAACTCACGGATTATACCGTAACCCACTTTGCCGACGAAGAGGCTTACATGGAGAAGATCGGTTATGAGGGGCTTGCCGCACAGAAAAATGCGCACGCTTCTTTCGTCGCCAGACTTGAGAGCATCAACCTGATCGAGCTGGACGAAAATCCGCAAAAATATATGGAGAGCCTGATCGAATTTCTGCTTGGATGGCTGATCAACCATATCCTCTATTCCGACAAAAAGATTCCTGTCCAGGCATAACCGCTGCGGACAGGCACAGACAATATACCGTACACATTTATGCCGTACGCATTTCAAGTTCTTAAACATGCGCTGCGGATCCAGCATACAAAAGGAGCTGTGAATGATATTCACAGCTCCTTTTGTATGCTCTTTTCAATATAATGCCGGCGGCCGGACTTGAACCGGCACGAGGTTGCCCCCGTCAGATTTTGAGTCTGATGCGTCTGCCATTCCGCCACGCCGGCAGTCTTGCGATCGGATCTCTCCGTCTCGCTCACGCACGATTTATCATATCATACCCTCCTTCATATTGCAACCACATTTTTCACTTTTCACACCTCACTCCTCTTCCTGATTTCATTGACAAAAGTTATCATATATGATAACTTTATAGCAGACGATTTTTTACGGAACACCTGTATTTTTCAGGAGAATTGAGGGATTCATGAAGGAACAAAGCCCGCTTACCCCGCGCTATGAGGTCGTGGAACAGCTAAAGAGCGCGCGCAAGGCGCAGAATGTGACGCAGGAGGTGCTCGCAGAGCGCGTAGGCACCAAGAAATCCAATATATCCCGTTTTGAGAGCGGCCGTTACAATCCCAGCCTTGATTTTCTGATTAAGGTTGCCGACAGTCTCGGGAAGCAGATTCAGATCAGGATTCGTTAAGCATGAAGGAGGAGTTTTTATGACAAAAGGAAAGATTTTAGGTGATATTCACCAGATTGACAAAGACGTGGAGCTGTGCCGCACCACCAATGAACGCATCAGCAATCAGGCGGCACAGCTTCTGATTGAGAACCAGATCCCCTTTACCCGGGGCTGGATCAAGGTTCCGTTTTTTCTTCGGGAAAAATACCGCGGTGCACACCAGATCTATGTGATCCGCACGAACCGCAACCGCTACGGGCAGGCAAGACGCACCATCGACCAGCTGGACACTTCTTTCCGGCGCAGACTGATCTTAAGCAACTACTGATCCGTACGCACGCCATCTTCCTGCACTGTTTGCGCCATCAGTTTCTCAAACAGTGCCAGGAACTTTTTTTCCACTTCCCGCATCGGGCACTCCCGGTATTCCGGCAGCACCGCCGCCTGCGGTGCCACATCAAATAATTTTTCTCCCGTGAAATGTTCAAATTCATAATACAGGCAGGTATCATCCATGCGCTTTACAATCTCGCGCTCCCGCTCCGTCGGCGGTGCAATCAGGTATTTTTCATAGATCATCTCCTGAAGCACCTGCTCAATCCTGCGGTATTCGGGCAGACAGCCCTTCACCGGCCTGGTGATATCCGACAGATATGCCTCGCTCGCATCGTGCAGCAGACACGCCAGAACCTCCCTGCTGCTGCGCCCTTCGGCCTGCGCCATTGCAGCACAGTCCAGGCTATGCTGCGCAACAGAATAAAATACCGGAAAATGCCCGTTGGCACGTGTCATTAACGACAGCGCATGTGCAATATCCTCGATACAGATTTCTTCCGGTCTGGGGTCTGCCGGTGACATATGTATTCCGGAAAATGTGCGAATCTTCTCTCTCATTCCGTTTCCTCCATGCTCTTCTTCAAAAGGCGGTACAATGCTACGGTATCCACCGGCTTTGCAATATGTCCGTTCATTCCCGCATTCAACGCCGCACTGATGTCCTCGGTGTATGCATTTGCAGTCATTGCGTAGATCGGTATCTCTCCGGCATCCGGGCGGCTGCTCTTCTGTGCGCGGATCGCTTTCGCCGCTTCATAGCCATTCATTCCAGGCATCTGGACATCCATCAGGACTGCCATATAGGTTCCCGGTGCTGATTCCATATACCGCTCCACTGCTTCCTCACCGTTCCACGCATGATCCACATGCATGTTCACAAGCTCCAGCAGCTCCGTGACAATCTCCGCGTTCATCCCGGTATCTTCCGCAAGAAGAATCCGTCTGCCGCCAAAATCATAAGACTCTGACGCATCTTCTTCTGCTTCACCTTCCCCCGTCTCTTCTGCTTTTTGCTTTTTCTCATCCACTGCGTGTGCCAGCGGCAGGGATACTGTAAAGGTTGTTCCGACACCCTTCTTCGACTGGCAGGAGATCGATCCCCCCATCAGTTCCACCAGATTTTTGGCGATAGAAAGTCCGAGTCCGCTTCCGCCGTGATGCTGTGCCGTCTCGGCCTCCTCCTGCTCAAACGGCAGGAACAGCCGCTCCTGCATTTCCTCGCTCATTCCCTCGCCGGTATCCGTCACCACAAATTTATAGAAGAACTGTTCCTGCTGCATTGGCAGTTCGCTGACCGTCACGCGGATACTCCCGCCCTCTGGCGTAAACTTATAGGCGTTGGAAATCAGATTCAGCAATACCTGATTGAGGCGCAGCACATCGCCTTGGACCTGCTCCACCTGTACCTCGTCCATCTCCACGGTAAAGGCAATCTTTTTCTGCTCACACTGCGTTCCATATACTGCTGAAATTGAATCCAACACCTCTTTTAAGGAAAACGGTGCCTGCGCAATTTTAATCCTGTTGCTCTCGATCGCAGACATATCAAGTACGTCATTTACAATCGCAAGCAGCACTTTGGATGAGGTATCGATCTTATCCAGACACTCTTCTACCCCTCCCCCTTCATCGCTGCGGTGTCTTGCGATCTCAGTCAGCCCCACAATGGCATTGATCGGCGTACGAATCTCATGGCTCATCCGCGCAAGGAACTGTCCCTTTGCCTCATTGGCACTGTTGGCCTGTGCCACCGCCACAGCGAGCTGCTCGTTTTTCTCTTCCAGCTTGTGGTAATTTCTGCGTCTCAAAAGTTCAAATGCAACCATCCATGCGACAATCTGCAGCAGAAGGATGCCGATCACGGCTATCGGATAACGAAACTTGTACACCATATCGGAGAGTGTCGGCTCATAGGCGGTTGCCAGCGTGTGATCCACCTTAAACTGGGCAATCTCTTTTTCTGATATCATCCCAATGCACTTGTTCAAAATCTTTATCAGCATGCGGTGTTCCTCGCTGTCCAACCCGACGATTCCCGTATTTTCCTCCATAAAAAAAGTCGGGACAGCAGTAAGTTCCTCATAATAGGGATTTGCCAGATACGGCGTCAGCACGCTGACATTCTGCGCCGCAAAATCTGCTTTTCCGTCCAAAACCATGGCCAGACAGTCTTCTAAGTTCTTCTCCTCACAGATCTCAAACTGTGGTGCATTCATCTGGATATAATGTTCCAGCCCGACATAGCTTGCCGGAATTGCCAGACGGTATGAAACATCGTCCGCATCCACATCATATTCCTGTCCGTTTCTTCCGACCAGTGCGACGTCATCCGTATAAAAGCTGTCCGTCAGAATATAGGGCTCCTTCTGGAAATCAGGATTGTCCGAGAGCCCCCCTGCAACCAGACTGTCCGGATATTTTGAGAGATAGTCCGCCGTGCGCATCCCCTGCGGCATCATCACATACTGAAATGTCAGACCGCTGCGCTCTGACAGCAGATCCAGAATGTCAACTGTAATACCGTCGATATTTCCTTCCGCGTTCCGGTAGGACAACGGTGCTCTTGAAGCAATAAACGCCACCGTAATCACGCCTGACCCTTGAATGTATTCTGCTTCCTCTCTGGTAAAGACGACCTCTCCCTCCGCCTCCTTCTCCCCGTAATATTTCTGATAGAGATCCGTCTGAAACGAAGCTCCTGCCTCGGCAATCTGCCCGAGCGCCTCGTTTACCTCGGCAAGCAGTTCCTTGTTCTGCCTCCCAGTCATAATATAGAACGGATCGGAACCGAAGCGGCAGATGATCTTGTAATCCGTCTTGAGTGCAAGACTTCCCATGGCAACCGCGTCAATCTCGCCGCGATCGAGCGCACCAAAACATGCCTCCTGCGTGTCATAGATGCTCTCCTCGTAGGAAAATCCCTTTTCGGCGGCATAGTCCCTGAATTCCTGATTCTGGAAGCTGTCCCTAAGCATACCTACGCGCATGCCGTTATAGGCGGCATAGTCATTGTAGTAGTAAATATCGTTCTCTTTACTCACGTACAGAACACTCGTCTCCGCCCCGATGGCATAGTCCGAAAAAAGATACTGCTTCTCCCGCTCTTTTGTTCGCTGCGCCTGGCAGATCATATCGATCTCACCGGTCTCAAGTTTTTTTAACTGCTGATCCCAGCTGTCATACTCGAATTCATACTCCCAGCCGGTATATTCTGCAATTTTGCGCAGATATTCCACACCGTAGCCCGTGTAAGTTCCGTCCTTTTCTTCAGTAATAAATCCATCATAATCGATATACCCGACTTTGATCAGATGTCGTTTCTCCTGATCCGCCACTGCCGCCGTCACGCTCAAGGTACTGCACAGCACACAGCAAACAAAGCAAATCAGCGCCGCCACGCGTCTGTATCTTCCGGTCACTCTTGTTCCTCCCTCATACCATGCAGCTGCTCCACAAAGGATACCGCAAATTTCTGCACATCCACGCCTACCGCTTCCTCAAAGCTCTCTCCCGTAACGATCGAGTTGGAGATAATGCGGATTCCCAGAAACGGTATGCCATGCGCCAGGCAAAGCTCTGCCGGAGCTGCGGATTCCATATCTTCTACCGCAGTCTTATACCGCTCTCTTAGCAGTGCGATCCGGTCCAGCTGGTTGTTCCACTCATCCGCCGAGCCGATCACTCCTCTGCCCACATAAACATCCGTCTGTACCTTCATCGCCGCATCCCCAAGCCTCTCATCACACGGGAAATCGAGTACTTTCCTTGTCTGTCCAAGTGTTTTATCGAAAATTTCAATCGGCAGCGGCTCAAAATCACACTCATCGATTCCGGCTCCCTCGGGCGCGTATTTCCGGATCATGGCTCCCATCGGAACCACGCGCTCCCCCACCACGATGTCTCCCCGATGAAACCGCGCATCATGGCCTCCGCCAATCCCCAGGTTAATCACCGCCCACAGGCAGAACTGTGTCATGGCAATGGCGGTTGCCGCCGCCGCATTCACCATCCCCTGATAGGTGCGCGAGATAACGACCGGCTCCGCGTGCTTCCCCAGGAATCCCGTATAGAATTTCCAGTTGCCGCAGATTATCTCCTCCGGTTCGTCAAGCTGTCCGATCAGATACTCCGTCTCCGTGTCCATCGCTCCCTGAATCAGAAGCACCGGCTGTTTTTTGAAATCATAATTTTGCATCTTTTCCTCATTTCTGTCTTTTCTTCTAGCACATTCTCATTTCTGTTGTATCTACTATACGTTGTTAAACTTCCCGATGTCAAGGGACGTATTTTTTTCTTGACGGATACCGCTTTCTGTTTTAAGGTTTTAGTATAATCAGACAGGAGGATTTTTATATGGAAAAAATTGCCAGTTTTACCATAGACCACATTAAATTACAGCCGGGTGTCTATGTGTCCAGAAAGGATCATGTCGGAGCGGAAGTCATCACTACCTTCGATCTTCGCATGACCTCACCGAACGACGAACCGGTCATGAACACGGCGGAAGTGCACACGATTGAACATCTGGGTGCTACCTTCCTGCGGAATCACAAGGACTTTTCCGATAAGACCGTCTACTTCGGACCGATGGGATGCCGCACCGGCTTCTATCTTCTCCTTGCTGGGGATTACGAGTCGAAGGACATCGTTCCGTTAATGATTGAAATGTTTGAATTTATCCGGGATTTTCGGGGCGATGTACCTGGTGCCGCGCCAAAGGACTGCGGAAACTATCTGGATATGAATCTTGGCATGGCGAATTATCTTGCGAATCGTTATCTGGAGAATACCCTGTATCACATTGATGCAGCGCATCTCATCTATCCGGAATAAAATCTTATCAAAGAAAAAGGGTGTAACGTCTCAATCTCTCAATAAAGACTTTACACCCTTTGTTTTTTATAATTTGATTTAAATATCGTCCAGGGATTCTTTGATCTTATCCATGAATCCCTTCTTTTTCTTAGGCTTCTCCTGCTTATCGGAAGAACCTGCCCCGTCCTGGGCGCCGGTTCGGTTTAAGGAATCACCCGTCAGCGCATCAAACTGACGTAACGCCTCCTTTGCGTCTGCGGAAAGCCCGGTCGGTGTCTGTACCACCAGATCCACATAGTGATCGCCGCGAACCGATTTGTTGCGGAGCGACGGCACACCTTTTCCTTTCAGACGAATTCTTGTGTTCGTCTGTGTTCCAGGCTTCACTTCATACAACACATCTCCGTCCACCGTATGAATACGGATCTCTCCGCCAAGTGCTGCCTGGGCAAAGGAAATCTGTGCGGTGGAATAAATATTCATATCCTGCCGCTGCAGGCTCGGATGTCTCGATACGACAACCTCTACGAGCAGATCGCCTCTCGGTCCGCCGTTGATTCCCGGCTCGCCCTTCTCCCGGATACGGACGCTCTGTCCGTTGTCGATACCTGCCGGAATCGACACCTGAATCTTTTTCTTGCTTGCAATGTATCCGGTACCCCGGCAATCCGGGCACTTGTCTTTGATGATCTTTCCGGAACCGCCACAGTCCGGACAGGTCTGCACATTCTGCACCGTACCAAAGAAAGACTGCTGTGTAAATACAACCTTTCCCTTACCGCCACACTTCGGACAGGTCTCCGGCGTTGTCCCCGGCTTTGCACCTGTTCCATGGCAGGTATGGCACTCATCCTTTAACACCATCTCAATCTCTTTCTCACATCCGAAGATTGCCTCCTCAAATGTGATGCGGACACTGGTTCTTAAGTTGGAGCCCTTCATAGGACCATCATTTGTTCTTCTTCTGGAACCACCGCCAAAGAAATCTCCAAAAATGTCTCCAAAAATGTCTCCCATATCCATGCCGGAGAAATCGAATCCGCCCGCTCCGCCACCGGTGCCGTCAAACGCTGCATGACCAAACTGATCGTACTGCTTTCTCTTCTCTGCATCGGAAAGCACTGCATAGGCTTCCTGTGCTTCCTTGAACTTTTCTTCACACTCTTTATCCCCAGGGTGCATGTCGGGATGATACTTTTTGGCAAGAGTACGGAATGCTTTCTTGATCTCATCGTCCGATGCGGTCTTGCTTACACCCAAGACCTCATAATAATCTCTCTTATCCGCCATAACTTTTCCTCTATTCCTCTCTACTGCACACGGGGTTTCCAGATGTCACCATCCAGAAACCCCATGTTTTATACACTGCGTTGAAATATCGTAACACACTCTGGCTTCTTTGTAAATGCCGCAGCTTCTGTCAGATTATACTTCCTTGAAGTCCGCATCTACAACATCGTCGTTTGCAGCGCCTGTGCTTCCTGTGCTTCCTGCACCGCCCATATTGCTCATATCAGGACCTGCGCCTGCTGCACCCTGTGCTGCCTGTGTCTGCTCATACATCTTTGCAAATACCTTCTGTGCACTCTGTGTCAGCTTCTCCTGCAAGGATTTTAACTCTGTCACATCCGCCTCTGTCATCTCTTCTGCATTCTGATGTGCATCCAGGAATGACTTCACTGCATTCATGTCGTTCTCTACTTCCGACTTATCGGCTGCATCCAGGTTTGCGCCAACCTGATCCAGTGCCTGCTGTGTCTGGAATACGAAGGAATCTGCATCATTTCTTGCATCGATTGCTTCTTTTCTCTTCTTATCCTGTGCCTCGTACTCAGCTGCCTCTCTGACTGCCTTATCGATCTCATCATCAGACATATTAGAACCAGCTGTGATTGTAATATGCTGCTCTTTGCCTGTTCCCAGATCCTTTGCGGATACGTTTACAATACCGTTTGCATCGATATCGAATGTAACCTCGATCTGCGGTACACCACGACGTGCTGGCGGGATACCATCCAGACGGAACTGGCCAAGGGACTTGTTATCTCTTGCAAACTGTCTCTCACCCTGTACAACGTTGATGTCTACAGCGGTCTGGTTGTCTGCTGCGGTGGAGAAGATCTGGCTCTTCTTGGTCGGGATAGTCGTATTTCTCTCGATCAGTCTTGTTGCAATACCACCCATGGTCTCGATGGACAGTGACAGCGGTGTTACATCCAGAAGTAAGATCTCACCCGCACCGGCATCACCTGCAAGCTTACCACCCTGAATGGAAGCACCGATGGCTACACACTCATCCGGGTTTAAGGATTTGCTCGGCTCTTTGCCTGTGAGCTGTCTTACCTTATCCTGTACAGCCGGGATACGTGTCGATCCACCTACTAACAATACCTGACCCAGATCAGCGTTGGTCAGTCCGGCATCTCTCATTGCATTCTGAACCGGGATTGCGGTCTTCTCTACCAGATCATGTGTCAGTTCGTCGAACTTTGCTCTGGTCAGGTTCATATCAAAATGCTTCGGTCCCTCAGCAGTTGCTGTGATGAACGGAAGGTTGATGTTGGTTGTGGTTGCGGAAGAAAGCTCTTTCTTTGCCTTCTCAGCTGCTTCCTTTAATCTCTGAAGTGCCATCTTATCTGTGGATAAGTCTACGCCCTCTGCCTTCTTGAACTCATCGATCATCCACTGTGTCACTCTGTTATCGAAGTCATCACCGCCAAGGTGTGTATCACCGTTTGTAGAAAGTACCTCGATGACACCATCACCGATCTCGATAATAGATACATCGAATGTACCACCGCCGAGATCGTATACCATGATCTTCTGCTCTTTCTCATTGTCAAGACCGTAAGCAAGTGCTGCTGCTGTCGGCTCGTTGATGATACGCTTTACATCCAGTCCTGCGATCTTACCTGCATCCTTGGTTGCCTGACGCTGTGCGTCGTTGAAGTAAGCCGGAACCGTGATGACTGCTTCTGTTACTTTCTCTCCGAGGTATCCTTCCGCATCTGCCTTTAACTTCTGCAGAATCATTGCGGAAATCTGCTGCGGAGAATACTGTTTGTCATCGATTGCTACCTTGTAATCGGTTCCCATATGTCTCTTAATGGAAGAGATTGTCTTCTCTGCGTTGGTGACTGCCTGACGCTTTGCCGGCTCACCGACGAGTCTCTCACCGGTCTTCGTAAATGCTACGATAGACGGTGTTGTTCTTGCACCTTCCTGGTTGGCGATAACGGTAGGTTTTCCACCTTCCATCACTGCTACACAGCTGTTTGTTGTTCCTAAATCAATTCCGATAATTTTTCCCATGATAGATTCCTCCTCATCATATTCTAAAAACAAATTTGTTACTTTTGCTGCATTTATATTAACGCGGACATCTTACGATGCCGGCACGTCTGACTGATAAAACGGCTGCTATGATACCACTGCAACCATGCTGTGGCGCACAACAGAATCCTTATACATATAACCCTTCTGTAACTCCTGTGCGACCACTCCGGAATCGTACACCTCGCTTTCCACCTGCATCACTGCATTGTGGAAGTTCGGATCAAATTCCTGACCGACTGCCTCGATCGGCTTTACTCCGCTTGCATCAAGCTCGGTAAGCATCTGTCTGTATACTTTATCCATCCCGACGACAAACGCATCTTCTCGCTGCTCCTCCGGTACTGCTGCCAGTCCTCTCTCAAAATTGTCAATCACCGGAAGGATCTTCTCAATGATACTTTTTGCTCCCATATCGTACATCTGTGTTTTTTCTTTCTCTGTGCGCTTACGGAAGTTGTCGAATTCTGCCATCTGACGTTTTAATTTATCATTCAGTTCCTCGATCTGTTCGTCTTTTTTATCTTTCTTTTTCTTAAAGAATCCCTTCTTCTCATCGGCAGGCGCTTCCTGTCCGTCCTCTGCCTCAGATTCCTCTGTCTCTTCTGCCTGCTCGCCGGATTCAGCTGCTTCTGTTTCAGTCTCTGTCTCCTCCGCCTCGCTTACCTCTTCTGCCTGCTTCTCTGCGGCATCTTTTTCAAGATCCTCTAATACTTCTTCCATCATTTCTTCTTTTTTCTCTGCCATTCCAATCCTCCATCTATGTCTCCCCTTTTGGTCTGTCCAAAATTCCATCGAGAGAATTCTTCAATACCTTCAGGTTATCCATGACTTTCTCATAATCCATTCGCTTCGGTCCTACAATACCGATGGTTCCGCGAATCCCTTCTCCCAATTCATAGGTTGCTGTAACCACGCTGCAGTCCTTCATCGTCTGAATCGGGCTTTCATTTCCTATATAAACCTGAATCCCTGTGCTCTTATCTTCCAACAGGTTCTCAGTGACAAGTGATGCAAGCTGCTGCTTCTCCTCAAATGTGGAGATCAGTTCACTCGCTTTTTCTGTGGAATCACTTAACTCCGGGTATTTGAACAGGTTCGTTGTCCCGCTCGTATAGATCCGGATATCCTCATCCTGTCCCATCGTCTCTGCCACGGTATCCAGCACATCACTGATGATGTCGCTGTGGATTCCCGCCTGCTCCTTCAACTTGGCGATCGTGCCGAGATTGATATCCTGCAAGGCAAGACCGTTGAGATTCGAGTTCAGCAGAATATTTAACTTCAGCATCGTCTCATTGTCGATCGGCTCGGATACTGGAATAATCTTGTTCTTGACCAGATTGCCCTCCGTGACAATCACTGCCAGTATCTGTTCTTCATTCACATTGGAAAGCTGTATGAACTTTACCTTGTTGCGATGGTAACTCGGTGCCGACACCATCGTCGCATAGTTGGTGTTCGCCGCCAGCATTTTTGCCACCTGCTGAAGAACCTGATCCACTTTTTCCGTGTGTTCAATGACGAACTTCTTCATGTCATCAACTTCACGGTTCTTCTCTTCCATCAGATGATCTACATAAAACCGATACCCCTTATCGGAAGGAATACGTCCTGCGGAAGTATGTGGCTGCAGGATATAACCCAGTTCCTCCAGGTCTGCCATCTCGTTGCGGATAGTCGCAGAACTCAGATTCAGATCTGTATACTTTGAAATGGTTCTCGACCCAACCGGCTCGCCTGTCTCCAGATAATTGCGGATGATCGCATCTAAAATTTTTATTTTACGTTCATCTAATTCCATCTCGTCCATCGCTGGTCTCCTGCTGCTTTTCCTGCAGTTCCTTTTGTCTTATTAGCACTCGTTGCTACGGAGTGCTAACACCTTACGTACTTAAGATAGCACCAACCTATTTCTTTGTCAACAGGATTTTTCATAAAAGTTGTGTTTTATTTGTGATTTTATAGTTTGTTTATAAATAGCAAAAAATCCTCCGAAGGTTCCATGTCCTCCGGAGGATTCCCGCATCACTTTCTTCTATTATAATAGAATACACATTTCTCTCCATCTATATCCGCCCGTCAGGCGGAAAACTTCCGCTAAAACGGCCGGAAACAGCAACAGTTGCAGAGGAGATCCAGACAGAGCAGGCTTAAGCACCAGTTCCCTGCGCTCGCATACGGTCTGTCGTAGTCACTTCCCATGCTGGTATACCATGTGCCGCCATACTGAAGATGCTGTAAAAACTGCCGGTATTCCATATTGCTCGGCTCCATCTCCACCGCACGCTTTGCGTGTTCCATCGCGTTGATGTTATTGCCCATGCCCTGATTGGCAATCGCGCTGAAATAGTACCAGCGCGCCCGGCGTTCCCCAAACGGAATTCCGTTCAGCACATTCAACGCCTCCACATAGTGTCTGCTTGCAATATAATTTGCAGCCGCCTGCATCTTCGGCGATTCATTCTGACCGAATCCATGGCTGCCGGCGTAACTGTAGCCGCCGGAATTGCTGCTGTAGCCGCCGCCATAACCGTATCCACCGCCCTGCTGCTTCTCCTTCATGATCTGGTCATATGCCTGCTGTACTTCCTTAAAATGCTCCTCAGCCTCATCCCTGTTCGGATTGTTCACATTCGCATCTGGATGGTATTTTCTGCTGAGTGCTCTGTATGCCTTTTTTATCTCTTCATCTGAGGCTCCCCGCGATACGCCGAGCACCTGATATGGATCTGTCATATATGTGTAACCTCGCTATTTGCGCGCTTTTTTCTTATTCTTCTCTTCCGCCTTGCGTTTTTTCAGCTGAAGATACTCGTATTTTGACCATACGCCGGAATACAGCACATTCCGCAGTATATCCGCATGTAATAAAATCGGAAGGCGCTCAAACGACTTGGCGCACTCGGACATCATGCTCGTGAGCAGCAGACGGCAGAGCGTATCCATGTCATCCGCACTCTCCCGCATCGCATAGACGAGTGGATTGTACTCCTTTTTCCTGCGATCCTCATCGTAATCCTCATAGGCATCCATAATGTAGATGAACTTTCCCATGTAAAAGCCAAGTGTGCGCAGCTCTTCCTGCCACTCATCCTCTCTCCAGCAGAAAATCTCACCCAGCATCTCTCCGGTCAGACCTGCCACCACATCAAGGTTCGTCTCGCCTCTTGCCTCCACCTCGTCTGTTTTTCGCATGAACTCTTCCACTGCGTGAACCTGGCGCGGATACTTCTCTATCACGCGCGCATAGTCCTTATCCAGCATCTTTGCAAACGCCTTCTTCGTATAGGCTTTCTCGTCCTTCCAGTCGTCAATCAGATTATGATAGGCTACAATCAGATTCATATCCGCCGCATAATCTGTCGCCTCATTGATCCACACCTGTCGCTTCCTGGTCGGATGCAGCGCGCAGGTAATCTCGGAGGATTCATTCGTAAGCTCATACAAGCCCGTCAGAAGAACGATCAGAAATGTCATATCATAGTTGAGCAGCATCTGTCCTTTTGCACCACAGTTGGATTTGAGTCTCTGGCACAGTCCGCAGTAATATGCCTGATATGCCTTCCGGTTCTCCTCTGTCATGATCTTCTGATTGATATTTATGTAACCGAACATTCCAAGTTCTCCTTTGCCCTGCCAGATCAGCTTCTTCTGATGAATTCTCTCCTGCACTTCGGGCAGGTAATACAGATTTTGCCTCTTCCCTTCGGCACCCGCACTCTCTGCCTGCATCCAGGACACTTGAAAAAGCGGTAGGTATCTCTCTGTGCGAAGCGCTTCTTCCACTGATCCCGCTTCACAACTGCTTTGTAGCGCCTGCTCAGATACCGCTGATTCTCCTCGTAACGCTTCGAGACGTTCTTTGAAAACATACGGAAACAATTATAAATCATCAGCGCAATTCCAAACCAGTAAAAAACGGAAAGCACCGGCAGAAGCCCGCTAAACATCGACACAACCAGACTCACCAATACCACGATGTTCAAGGTTCTCCCAAGCTCATCCGCTCCATACCGTCCAGTCATAAAACGCTGCAGTTTTTCTCTCATATCCATTCCTTCCTTTCCGGATCATGAGATCATGTTAAGCCCTGCAAAATAGACTGTCAACCTTCCTATCGTCTTTTTAGAAACATTTTAGACTTTGATTAGATTTCAGGCTGCCTGTCAAAACAGGCGCACCTTTCTCCTCATATCCTCCGGATCTTTTGCTCCTGCGATCGCCGTCCCGGACGTAATGCAACTCTTCATATAAAGATTGTAAATCGCATCATCCATCTGCACTCTGCCACGCTCCTTCTCTGCTCCGGCGGACGTATCCAGCTGCTGTATCCGGTTCTCCGCAATCAGACTGCGCACCCCGGCATCCGCCACCAGAACCTCATAGGCAGCCACGCGCCCGGCTTCATCCTGCCGCCGCAGCAGCTTTTGCGCCATAGCCCCCGCCAGTCCCTGCGCCAGACTTTCCAGAAGGATCTGCGAACCGGATGTGCTCCCGCCGCACTGTACCAGATGGAGCAATGCCGCCGTCACACTGTCCTCCTTCTCTGCCAGAATCACAAACTGCCCCCTCCTGACTGCTGCAAACAAAAGCCCGGCCTCCCGCTCATTCCCGATTCCATCCAGAAGGATCACATCGGCATCCTGCTGCAGCGCCATCGCAAGGGCTTCCTCCCTGGAAGCGCAGTCCGCTCCGATCTCCCGCTGCACAACCAGTCCCCTTCCCTGCGGAAGGATGTATTCTGTCGTATCCTCCACAGAGACAATGACCTTTGACTGTGTTGCTGCAATCTGTGCGGCAAGTGATGCCACCGTCGTCGTCACTCCGCTTCCTCTGCCTCCCGTGACAAGAAGCAGCCCGCGCCCGTTTTTCACAAGCTCCGTAATCTCCTCCGGTAACAGAAGTTCCTCCGGCATCGGAACCCCGGCCGGATGCAGTCTTACGGACATGGCATCTCTCCCCTGCTGTCTGTATACGGACACGCGCAGACGTAGCGCTTTGGAAAATGAATAGCTGCATACCAGCGCACCTTTCGTGCGGTACTCTTCCAGCTGATCCCCGGACAAGATCTGCTCCGTCACCTCTGTAAGATCCGCATCCTGCCATTCTGCGGTGTCCTCCTGCCCTGCGGCAGTCAGTTCTCCGTCAATCCGAAGCATCGCCGTTCTTCCCGGGACAAGGTGTACATCCGATGCACCTTTGCCATCCGCATATTCCATAAGATCATTAAAAAGTTTTATGCCGTTCATAGAAAAACTCCTTCTTATTGCTTCATAGGAAAATGCATCCTATTACATAAAAAGAGCCGCTGTGCGACTCTCAGATACTTCTATGTGACAATGATAAGCAGAACGATAAGCCGGGTTATGTCTAAACCGTGGCAAGCCACGGTCGGAATGATCATCTATCTAGGATGACTGTTGCCAGCCACCTCAAGCAACCTACCTAAAGCTGGCGGGCCGCGTCAACGCTTTTGTTCGGTCTTGCTTCGGATGGGGTTTACATATGCCCGCTCTGTTACCAGCGCGGCGGTAGTCTCTTACACTGCCCTTCCACCCTTACCGTATTCCGGCATTACCGGAACCGGCGGTATATTTCTGTTGCACTATCCTTGGAGTCGCCTCCACCGGACGTTATCCGGCATCCTGCCCTGTGAAGCCCGGACTTTCCTCACCCCAGCAATGCTGGGCCGCGATCATTTGTTCTACTTATCACCGCAACTATTGCTTATTATAATGTGCTTTCCGCAAAATGTCAAAGCAATCCTATACATTGAAGCAGGAACCGCCGATGAATTCGCGGATAATCGAATTCTGGCTGATACCGTCGCTCGGCATCGGAAGGAAATAATCCAGAAACTTGAGCAGGCGCTTTGCCTCCAGATATTCCGGACAATCCTTGTCAATGGCAAACAGCAGCGGCTCGGCATACATCTTTAACACTGCCAGTTCATAGATCAGCGCCGAGTTAAACATCACGTCCGCCCCCTCCTGGAACGGGAAAATGTAGCGCTCCTCACCGCGGCGCACCGAATCCCACATGGCAATGGTCTCCTTTGCGGAAGTTCCTCTCGTGCGCGCATCTCTCACAATCCGGCGGATCATTCTGCCGTCCGTTGTTGGCAGGCAGTTGTGCTCGTCGATGTTGAGCTGGGTCAGCGCACTGATGTAGATTTTGAACTTGCTCTCCACCGGGAGCGAGCAGGACAGCCTGTCGTTGAGTCCGTGGATTCCCTCGATGACCAGTACGTCCTCTTTTCCAAGTTGCATGTAGCGGTCCTTGTATTCCCGCTTGCCGGTCTTAAAATTGAAGACCGGCAGATTGACGCGCTTGCCCGCAAGCAGTTCATTCATGTCGTGGTTAAACAGCTCCACATCCAGCGCTTCCAGACATTCCAGATCGAGTTCCCCGTTCTCATCGCGCGGGCACTGATCCCTGTTCGCATAATAATCATCGAGAGGGAACGGATGCGGCTTTAATCCCTTCGCGGCAAGCTGGATAGAAAGGCGGTGTGAAAAGGTGGTCTTTCCGGAGGAAGACGGTCCGGCAATCATGATAAACTTTTTGCCTCCCGACTTTACAATCGTATCTGCCAGATGACCGATCCGTTCCTCAAACAGTGCCTCCTGCGTCAGAATAATTTCCTGCATGCGTCCTTCCGCAATCGCGTCATTAAGCGCGCCGATCGTGCCGATCTCTAGCATGCGCCCCCACTCACGCGAAGCCTTCAGCGTGTGGAACAGCTTCCCGGAAGGTGCAAACTCTGCCACTTCTCTTGTATTCTCATTCGGGAACAGAAGTACAAATCCATCCTCATACGTCACAATATCGTAGTAGCGGAGATAGCCCGTAGACGGCACCATGAATCCGTAAAAATAGTCCTTATAGTGATCAAGCACATAGATATTAACTCTGGAACTGCGGCGGTATTTAAAAAGCTTTTCCTTATCCTCCATCCCGAGGTCATGGAACAGTGCAATCGCATCATCTGTGTTCATGCTGCGCTTCTCAATCTCGATATCCTCCGTCACCAGACGGTACATCTCCTTTTTCAGCGCTATGGCGCGCTCTTCGTCCACCGCAATCACGCGCTCCTGTCCGTCCGCCTTTTCACGCAGCTCGCAGTAATATCCCTGACCGATGGAATAGAGTACACGGACGCTGATATGTTCGCTTCCCCAGAGATTGTAGACCGCCTTCTGCATCAGAAGCGTGACGCTTCTGCGGTATGTCTTTTTTCCCGTCTTATCGGCTGTTGTCACAAACGAAAGCATTCCGTCCCGCTGTGCAGTCTTATTTAATTCCCGCAGCCGGTTATTATACACCACAAGCACGATGTCATCCGGATATTTTTCCTGATATTCCTGCGAAATTGCAAGAAAACTGGTTCCCGCCGGATATTGTCTTACTTCCCCTTCAATTGTCAAGCTGACCATATCTTTCCCCATACAAACCTCTCCCCCTCTGCCTTTTCTTCAAGGCTTTTTTCATTCATAATACGCAAGCGCCCTGGCATTCTGCGCGAGGATCTGTTTTACGTCGTCAATCCGGGCTGCAATCTGCTCCGTCGCCGGCTGACCGGATAACTGTGTTAAAATATCCTGCTGGATCTGCACTTCCCAGCGGAGATACGCCAGAAGCACCGGATGTTTTTCTGTAAGAAGCTGCTTTCCATAGCGGAATTCCAGTTCCTGCTCTTCTGTAAAGCTGTCCGCATGAGAGACTGCGGAAGCATCAAAGTGAACGCGCATCATGGGGTAATATTTTCCATCCTCCATGACCATCTCTTCCCTCTCTGTGACATAACCGTTCTCCATCAGAAAACGCCGCACCTTCGGAAGCTCTGACTGCGGCTGCAAAACCAGCCCATGTGCCTGCTCACAGATGACTCTCCCGCTCTCCAGAATATGTATGACCAGTCCGCCGCCCATCCCCGCAATCAGGATGGTGTCCGCCTCACCCGGCTTTAGCGCCGCAACGCCGTCCGACAGACGGGTCTGTATGTAGTCTTCCATGCCGTACATCCGGATGTGTTCCCTGGCACGCTCCAGCGGTCCCGTCCGGATATCCATCGCAATCGCACTGGGGATGCGCTTTCGTTCCACCAGATAAATCGGTACATACCCGTGATCGGTTCCCACATCCGCCAGCCGCTCTCCCTCTCCGATGAGTCCTGCCGCCGTTCTTAAACGTTCTGATATTTTTACCATAGATTACTCCAGATAATCCTTTAATTTGCGGCTTCTGCTCGGATGACGCAGCTTGCGCAGCGCCTTCGCCTCGATCTGACGGATACGCTCACGTGTGACATTGAACTCTTTTCCGACTTCCTCAAGTGTCCTCGCACGTCCGTCCTCCAGTCCAAAACGCAGTGTCAGCACCTTCTGCTCACGCTCTGTCAGCGTTCCGAGCACTTCCTCCAACTGTTCTTTTAACAGGGTAAATGCCGCTGCATCCGCCGGTACCGGAACGTTGTCGTCCTGGATAAAATCACCGAGATGGCTGTCCTCCTCCTCACCGATCGGAGTCTCTAAGGATACCGGCTCCTGCGAAATCTTTAAGATCTCACGCACACGCTCCACCGGCATGTTCATCTCCGCAGCGATCTCCTCCGGAGTAGGTTCGCGTCCCAGCTCCTGCAGTAACTGTCTGCTGACACGGATCAGCTTGTTGATCGTCTCGACCATATGCACCGGAATACGGATGGTTCTCGCCTGATCTGCAATGGCTCTCGTGATTGCCTGACGGATCCACCATGTCGCGTAGGTGGAGAACTTATATCCCTTGCGGTAATCAAACTTTTCCACCGCCTTGATCAGTCCTAAATTTCCCTCCTGAATCAGATCCAGAAACAACATTCCACGACCGACATAGCGCTTTGCAATGCTGACAACCAGACGAAGATTGGCCTCTGCCAGTCTCTTTTTCGCCTCCTGATCGCCGAGCTCCATACGCTTTGCCAGCTCAATCTCCTCCTCCGCGGACAGAAGCGGCACTTTTCCGATCTCTTTTAAATACATACGCACCGGATCTTCAATGGAGACACCGTCCGGAACGGAAAGATCAATCTTCTCGACCTCAATCTCATCCTCATCATCGACGTCAAGAAGCATCTCATCGTCAACGTCGTCATCCGTAATACGAAGCACGTCGATGTTGTTTGCCTCAAGGAAATCAAGAATCTTCTCAAACTGCTCTGCATCCAGCTGCATGTCGGAAAAGAAATCGCTGATCTCCTGATACTCCAGCATATTTTTCTTCTTTTTGGCCAGCGCAAGCAGTTCTCTTAACTTTATCTGGAACTTCTCCTGGGCGTTTGCCACCCCGTTCTCTGCTCCCGCATCGGCAGTTTTCGCAGCAGAGTTCTCCTTGTTTTCTCCCAGAACTTCCTTATTGTCGGTGTTTTCTTTCTTTTTTGCCATTTTCGCTTCATCCTCTCATAGTTCGTTACTATTTTGTCCTTAAATGCAGATTTTCATCCACATTCCTGCTTCTTTGCCCGCTCTCATTCCTCCAGCGGAATATGAACCGTTCCCGGCAGCTCATTCTTTTCTTTTGCCAGAGCCGCCATCTCCTGAACGTCAAACGTGTTTGCCAGCTTATGATTGATGCTGTTCTCCCGCACGCGGATCACGGTCTCGCGCAGCGCTTTTTCGCGTTCCTCCCTGGTATCCACCCGGTGGATTGTCGCGTTTAAGATTCCCGCTGCCTCCCGCTGCTGCTCCTCATCCTCGTAGGTGCTGATGATCCGCGCAGGATTGACTGTCCCGTCCTTCTCATACTGTTCAAACAGCATTTTTGCCACACTGTGGCAGATCGGGTCCGTAAAATCATCTGCACCAACATATCTTTGCACCTTTGGAAACAACGCCGGACTGTTCGTCAGCCACGTCAGCAGAAGCTTCTGCGACTGCACCATGCCGTCCTCGCGCTTTTTCGCACTCTTTTTGTATTCTGTGCGCGCACCGTCCTGTGCGTCCGCGACGCTCTGCGGCGCCCTGCCTCCTCCGGCAAGTCCGGCCTTTAATCCCTGCTGGTTGACCAGCCTTCTCAAATCGTCCGGCGAGATCATGTATTTGGCTGCAACCGCCTCGATATAATTATCGCGTTCTAACTTCTCCGTAAATCCGCAAAGCATCTTCGCGACCGCATTGTAAAAGGCCGTCTTGCCCTCCGGATCGTGCATGTCGTGCTGCTGCTCTTCCATGCGCACCTCAAACAGAAAACTGTTCTCCGCCTGGTCGATGCGCTCCTGATACGCCTCCGCGCCAAGCGCCTTGATAAACTCATCGGGATCCTTATACGGCTTCATGTTGATGATCTTGGTCGTGATTCCGACTTCTTTTAAAATCGGGATGGCCCTGAGCGCCGCCTTGATCCCCGCCCCGTCGCTGTCATACGTCAGATAGACTTCCTTGGTATAGCGCTTGAGCAGATTGGCATGACCGCTTGTGAGCGCCGTACCGAGCGACGCCACGGCATTGTCAAACCCTGCCTGGTGCAGTGCAATCACATCCATATATCCCTCGCACAAGAGCAGCTGCGGCTTTTTTGTCGCCCGTGCGAAATTGAGTCCGTAAAGATTGCGGCTCTTGTCGAAAATCTTCGTCTCGGGGGAATTGAGATACTTTGGCTCTCCATCTCCCATGACGCGCCCGCCAAATCCGATCACCTTATTGTGCACATCCATGATCGGAAACATGGCACGGTTCCAGAACTTATCATGTCCGCCCCGCACCTCATCGATCGTGACGAGACCGGAATCCTTTAAGATCTCGTCGTCATAGCCCTTCGATCGCAGATACCGGTACAGATCATCGCTGTACTGATCCGAATATCCCAGCCCGAACTTGTGGATCGTCTCATCGGACAGCGCCCTCTTTTTAAAATAATCAAGCGCACGTTTTCCGCGTTCCCCGCGAAGCAGCACGAAAAAATACTTTGCCGCCTCCTTGTTGATCTCCAAAAGACGCGCCCGCCGGTCCGCCTCCTGCCGCTGCGCTGCCGTATATTCCTGCTTCGGAAGGTCGACGCCCGCCCGCTCAGCAAGCGCTTCCATCGCTTCCCCGAACGTGTAATTCTCGTACTGCATCAGGAAGGTAAAAACATTGCCTCCCGCGTGGCAGCCAAAACAATAGTACATCTGTTTATTGGGAGAGACCGAAAAAGAACCGGTCTTCTCATTATGGAAAGGGCACAGCCCGAAGTAGGTACTGCCCTTTTTTGACAGCCGCACATACTGCGAAATGACGTCCACGATATCGTTGCGCGAACGCACTTCTTCTATCAATTCATCCGAATAACGCGGCATCTTCCGCTCCTTTCTTCCCGCTTTTTATTTCCATTCTAATAGCCGTCCACCTGCCAGGCCCTGGGACGCCTCAGGCATGACACAGTCTTAATAGCCGTCCACCTGCCAGGCCTGAGGCAAAAAGTACTCCGAAAACTTGGTGATGGCATACTGATCCGTCATTCCTGCGATGTAGTCCGCGACCACGCGCTCCGCGCTCTCGCCCTCGTCCATCATGCGCAGATATTTTGCCGGGAGCTGATCCAGATGCTCCTTGTAAAAGTAAAAGAGCTGCTCGATCATCGCCTTCGCCTTGACTTCCTCTCCCTTTGCCACAGGGTTCTTGTAGACGTTCTCAAACATGAACTTGCGCAGATCGATCATCGCCTCCTCGATCTCCGGCGACATCATGATGTCATCCTTCTCCCTGCTGTTCATGATAATGTTATGTATCAGCGTATTGAGGCGCTGCTTGGTGGAAAAACCAAGGGTCTTTCTGAGTTCAAGCGGAATATCGTCCTCCGTTAAGACCAGCGCACGGATCGCATCGTCAATATCGTGGTTGATATAGGCAATCTTATCCGAAAAACGCACAATCTTTCCCTCGAGCGTATGCGGCATCAGTCTGGACTGATGGTTCAAAATACCGTCCCGCACTTCCCATGTGAGATTCAGCCCCTTTCCATCCTTCTCCAGCTTCTCCACGATACGCACACTCTGTTCGTTGTGCCGGAATCCATTCTCGCAGAGCCCGTTTAACACGAACTCGCCGGCATGTCCAAACGGCGTATGCCCGATATCGTGTCCGAGCGCAATCGCCTCGACCAGATCCTCATTGAGGCGCAGTGCCTTTGCGATCGTTCTGGCATTCTGCGATACCTCGAGTGTATGGGACAGCCTCGTCCGGTAATGATCGCCCTTCGGCGTCAGAAACACCTGCGTTTTGTTCTTGAGACGCCGGAACGCCTTGCTGTGCAGGATGCGGTCTCTGTCACGCTGAAATACCGGTCTGATATCACACGGCTCCTCATACACATCTCTGCCCTTAGAATGAATGCTGAGCGTGGCGTACGGACTTAAGGTCTCGCACTCCATTCTCTCTATTTCTTCCCGTATCGACATGTATTATCTCCTCTTTTTCGTCACGCACTACGCAGTGACTCCATATATATAATTCTGCGTCCGGAGTGGATTTCCTCTATTTTTTTCGACACAGTTTGAAAAAATCATGTTTCCTTGCGCTAAAAATGCTATACTATAACCACCAAATGAACAAGGAGTGTGGTACCATGGTTTTATTTCTGCTCATCATCCTTATTATGATTTCGGTATATTGGAGACCAATGTGGGGAATTCTAAGAGGTCTGCTGCTCGGCTTTCTTTTTTTAATCGGGGGCAGTTCTCTGAACATCCCGGTTCCGGTTTCGTTTGTGGTATTTGTTCTCTACTGCCAGCTGGGCACCCCCTGGCTTCGCAAGACAAACTACCGGCAGACAAAAGCGACAAGAACATTTCACGAATCGACAACCACCGACGCGGATCACTCCACGTACACCACGGAGCAGTACTATTATGCCTATGAGGTGGACGGCACGGATTATACCAACGTGCATAGCATCTATCCGTATAATAAGAAGCTGCATGCGGAAGCCAAAAGCGCAGAATGTGAAATTTTCTACCATCCGAAAAAGCCGAAGAAGATGTTCTGCCCGGAAGATATCGCAAAAGATTACTACACGATATGGATTCTCCGGTTCCTGATCGGCGGCACTATCATTGCAACAGATTTTTATTTTTAATTTATTATAAAATGAGAAAGGCAGGTCAATAAGCATGAAAATAACAATCGCAAGACAGTGTGGAAGCGGCGGGCACAAAGTCGCCGACATTCTGTCCGAAAAACTGGGTATGGAGATTTTTGACAAAAAAAGATTTATCGAAGAGTCTAAAAGAAGAAACGTCTATGATGAAAACGCAAATTTTCTGAACGAGAAACCGATCGACAGTTTTCTTTACAGTCTTATCATGAGCTACGGTTCCAAAAATCCGCGTGAACGATATATCCGTTTTGTAAAGGATGTCACGGAGCAGGAATCCTGTATTATCATCGGCAGATGCGCAAACATAATCTACAAGGATGACCCGGACTGTGTGTCCGTTTATCTCCACGCCGATCCGGACATACGGAAAAAGAGAATCCAGGAGCGCGACCACGTATCTGAAAAAGAGGCTGCGGAGACATTGCGGGAAGTAGATGAAAAGCGTTCTGCATTTCAGGAACAGTGCACGGCAACCCGCTGGGGCGACGGCAACGAGTATGATCTTTGTATTGATACAGGGAAAATCGGTATCGAGAAAGCTGCCGAATTAATTTTGCAGTATATAAAATACAGGAAATGAAAAAGCGGGAAGCCTTCACTCTCAAGGCTTCCCGCAAATAAAAAATGCAGGAGATGGGACTTGAACCCACACGATATTGCTACCACAGGCACCTGAAGCCTGCGCGTCTGCCAATTCCGCCACTCCTGCATAATCTCCACGAATATTTGTGATGTAATGCGGAAGATGGGACTTGAACCCACACGTTCGCAATGAACACAAGATCCTTAGTCTTGCTCGTCTGCCAGTTCCGACACTTCCGCATTTCGGTCACTCATCGTGACGACTTGATAATAATAACAAACGTATTTTAAAATGTCAATGCTTTTTTCAAAAAATTTTAAATAAATTGTTCAAACAATTCGTGCAACTACAGATATTTCTCGTCAAACTCCTCTTTATGCAGCGGCTTTCCAAAGTAAAATCCCTGAATCAACTGGATTTTCGTCTGCTTGAGCGCATCAACCTGTTCTTTCGTCTCGACGCCCTCCACACAGACATGAACGCCGATCGTCTGGGCAAGTTCCGCCACCATTTTCACGAAAGCGGCGGAAAATTCATCCTTCCCGATGTCAATGATAAAACAGCGGTCAATCTTGATGACGTCGATCGGCATTTCCCGGATATGATTGAGTGAGGAATACCCCGTTCCGAAATCATCCAGCGCCACACGCACGCCAAGTGCGCGAATCTCGGAGAGAATCTTTTTCATCCGGCTCATATCGTTGATCGCCAGCCCCTCCGTGACCTCCAGGGTCAGATTCTCCGGTACAATCCCCGTCCGTTTGATGACCGAGTGCACCTGCTCTACAATGTCATTCTGCAGCAGCTGCACCACGGAGAGATTGACATTTACCTTGTAATCCGGATGCCCCATATCGTTCCAGTATTTGCACCGCTTGCACGCCTCCTCGAGGACATACGCACCGATCGGGTTAATCAGCCCCAGATACTCCGCCAGCGGTATAAAATCCGTCGGAGCAATCAATCCCAGTTCCCCGGAATTCCAGCGGATCAACGCCTCCGCACCCACGCACGGATTGGATTCCCTGGTCACATCCACGATCGGCTGATAGACCACCTCAAACTCGGAAAATGCATTGTTGGTCGCATTGCGCATATTTTTTTCCATATCGAGGCGGCGGAACGATGTGGACTCCACGTTCTCATCGTAGAACTCCACACGGTTCTTGCCGGAACATTTTGCGGCGTAAAGCGCAATATCCGCCTTCTTGATCAGCTCCTCCACCGTGTCGCCCTCTGTCGGGAAACGCACAACGCCCATACTCATCGTACAGTAGTAATCCGCCCCCTTAAGCATCCACGGCTTGGAAAACAGCGTGCGGATGTCGTTCAGAATCTTCTGCAGCATCATGATCTGCCGATGTGCAAGAATAATGATAAACTCATCTCCGCCCATGCGGTAACAGTTATTTTCCACACCCGGAATCCGACGCAGGCTGTCCGATATATTTTTTAACAGGATATCCCCGTACTGGTGTCCCAGTCCGTCGTTGATATGCTTAAAATCATCAAGATCGATGTAGAGCAGCGCTCCTTCGCCGCCGAACTCCTTTGTCTGTTCAATGCAGTGCGCAAGATCCTGCTCAAACCGCATACGGTTGTAAAGCCCGGTCAAAAAATCGTTGTTTGCCTGCCGTTCGATCTTCTGCTGATACAGCTTTTTGTCCGTCACCTCATAGATGGTATACAAAAATACACTTCTTCCGTCGACCCAGTGGATTCCTGTGCGGTGATAGTCAAACCAGCGTTTTTCCTGCTCCAGATAGATCTCGCGGAAGCAGTCCGTATCAATGCCGCCCGATTCTTCCCGCCAGCAGTTCTCCAGCATGTCCGGCGCGGCATCGTCCGGCAGAAATGCGCGCAGCCGCTGGTTGCTGTAGAGAATCCTTCCACTGACCGGATCCTTCACATAGATTCCGCAGCCCACGTTCTCTAAAATCGCCTCAAGGGACGCATACGAACTCGCCAGCGAATTTTTTGCAATACGCTTCAGAAGAATACTCTGAATAATCCGTCTGACATCGTTGACGAACTTGACGTCCGTCACTTCCCAGTTCCGCTCCTCGTGTTCTTCCAAAAAGCACAGGTACATCTCCGCCCTGGTATTGACCTCGACCGGCAGAAAAATGCCTGCCAAAAGTCCGTGCGCATCAAAAAACTGCCGGAACACCTCCGGCATCATACTGTTTGAAGAAATCATATACGGTTTTCCGTTAAAAAAGGGCATCTTCTCACGCGACACGCCGGACCATTCCCCACGCACTGAGTCCATTCCGGGCGCCGCATATTCACAGATCATCTCGATCTTCGAGTGCTCTTTGTTCTCTTTTAAGAGCGCACCGCGCGAAATCTCCATGTACGCGCAGCATTCCCGCAGAATGTCGTGCACGATCTCCTCAAAGCTGTTTTCCGACTCCAGCATCTTTACAATGGAAGTCATAACCTCATTCCTGTGAAGTTCCGCTTCCATCTGCGCCTCGGACTCGCGGCTCTTTAGCACCGCCTCCTGCGCCATCAGTTCTTCCATCTTCACAGCGAACATCTGCTTGGACAAGGTCTCCAGAAATTCCAGTGACTTATCATACCGTTCCGGCGTCGTGCGCATGACATAGGACGGAACATCCGCGTCTTCCCGCTCCATGATTCCAATGACGATCCAGATTGCCGCCGTCTTCCCGCCGATCTTGATCGACACGCCGCACATTTTCACCAGATCATTTCCACAATCCTCTTCGAGCACACTTTCGATTCCGTCATCTAAAAGCCGGTTCATAAGCGTCATATGCCGTTCCACTCCGGTCAGCCCGTGAATGTACGCCAGTTCCTCCTTAGAACCATATGCCTTTGTGACAACTCCGTGCGTTCTGCTCAGACATACCAGATACACATTATTGGCATCGCAAAACCGGTCCTGCAGATTCTGCATCAATGTCGCATCTAACAATCCCAGATCGGTATCCTGCGACGCTTCCTGATTCATCCCCCTTGAAAGTGCCATATCTTCCTCATCCTTTATACTGAATTACAAACAGATAAAACTGATCCTTTTCCCGGATACACTGCTCGGCAAGCAGCCGGTAATCGCTTCTTATGCGGAGCTGTTTTCTGATAAATCCCTGCTCATTGGAATAGATCACAAGAATTCCGTCCGCTTTTAAAAGTCCGGCTGATTTTTCAAAAAATCTTCCGTAAAAGGCGTCCGTCTCCTCCTTTGACTTTCTTCCCCGGACAGGCATATTGGTGATGATCTCGTCAAATAGATACGCATGCGTAAAATCAAAATAATCACGGTTGATAAAATTGATTTTCTCCCCCGCATATGATGCATTCTCCCTGGCTCCCCGGATCGCCTCGCCAAAGATATCAATTCCGTATTTTTCCCGTGCCGGGACACGGATATCCCGCTCGATCAACATCGTGCCGACACCGCAGAACGGATCGAGAATCTGCGCGTTTTCTTTTAAATACGGCTCTGCCAGCGCCACAATCATTGCCGCCGTCGCCGGATGAATCGAAGCTGCCACCGCATTTTTGCGGTAGGCAAAGCGTCCATGCGCAATCGTAAGAAGTTTCAGAAAGCAGGCGTAACCGCCGTCTCTTTTCTCCAGAAGCCGCAGTTCAATCTCATAATCCGACGGTGCATTCACAAGCATCCTGCCGGACAGCCGCTCCAGCTCCGCGGAAAACCGTCTGGCAAACGTGCTCTTTTTGTCTAACGGCATGTGGCTCTTTATTTCCAGTCTGAAATAAAACGGCGTCGTCTCCCGGTGCGCCTGTGTAAGGAGCTCCCGCAGATTGGAATCCCAGACCGCCTCCGCGGCTCCTAAGGCATCTTCCGGCACCGGCTGCGCCGTGCGCACCGGAAACAATAACTCGCGGTAAGTCCTTATCGACGCAAACGGGCGGACGTCCTTCGCATGAACCAGCACACCGAGCGGGTGCAGTTTCTCACTGCGTCTGACCGATGCGGACACCGCTTTTACCTCCTCAAGCGTCACGCCGCGCTGCTCCCGGTTTGTCGCGAGCAGAAAATCCTGCGGCTCTGTGAATCCCACAAACGTGTGACGGGTAATTCCCTCCGCCGCCGTAATGATACGTTCCAGTTCCCGCAGTTCCTCATTCACATGCTTTTTCTCATTCTCGGGAATCTCCCGCGCCAAAAGTGCATCCCTGTGTTCTTTTAACGCTTCCAGATACGGGGATACCTCCATCCCTGACAAAGCCGTGAGATACGCGCTCCTTACGAACAGCGTCTGCTCTCTCTCGTATGCATGAAAAAGAGAACCTGCCGTCTGTAAAAGCCCGAGACTTCCAAGCAGAAGCGCCGCATTTTTGCGCACCTTCGGCTCATCGCTCTCCAGCAGTCCTGTGAGCAGTGCCCCGTCTCCCACCAGAGACAGCAGGGTTTCCCTTGCCTGTGGGTCCTTGCACTCGCTTCGCAGCAGACTCAAGTTCTCTCTTATATTCTGATTGTTCTGTAATTCTTTATAATATTCGTGAATCATACCGTATACCTACTACCCTTGATACTAGGTATTCTACGATATTTCCTCATTTTTGGCAATACCATTCACATCAATGTAGGTCAGCAGGTCCTGCTTGAACACAAGCCACGCATCCTCATGCTCCACATAGTATTTCGGGCACATTTTCCCCGTCACATCATAGTGGCGGATCACATCATCCGTAGTCAGGTCATAGCGTCCCATCAGCCAGGCGGTAAGCTCTATCAGCGACTGGTAGGTCGCATCGGTAAACTCTCCCGTCTCATCCGGAATACAGCACTCGATGGCTATCGTGTCTTCATTCCGGTCATTCGACGCGTAAGCAATCTCGTTGCACGGAATGCACTGCACGATCTCCCCGTCCATGCCGATGACAAAATGGCTGCTGGCATATGTCTCCCCTGTGTCCTTCAGATTCTCAAAATAGCTGCGGTTCTGCTCAGCCGTCGTGCCCGGATTCGCAGTATAGTGGATCACGATCCCGTTTACCTGGGAAAGCGCCGTTCCCGGTCGCGAATATTCGTTGTAATCCAGCAGTTCTACCTGATAGTCCGGTGCCTGTGCCACATACTTTACCTCGTACGCCATCACCGGCTTTTCTTCATATAGAAGCTTTTTGATCTGTCGTGTGCCAAACCAGACCGCCAGCACCAAAAGCAGCGGAATGCCGATCAAAAGCACTATGCGCAGCCGGCGTCTTCTCCGAAGCCTTTTGCGCCGTCTCCGCCTTTTCTCCTCATACCTACGCCGTTCTTCGCGCCTGTATTTCTCTTCCTGTTCCTCTCGCATTGCTCCATCTTCCCATCTGTCCGTTCGTCCTGTCGTACTCTCTTTGCGGTTCCACGCGCGCCTCTTTTTTCATTTTACACAATTTTTTCGTGATTTTTTACAAAATTTTTACTATCTTTTTGTTGCTTTCTTCCAAAACAAGTGCTATACTCTGTCAAGGAAAAAGAAAGGAGGCGTATCACGATGAAATATACCATAGATCCAACTATGACTTACAGCGAAGCAGTTCTCTTTTATGAAGAATATCTCACTGCTGCCAAGGCTGCTGGGAAAAAGCCGGTATCTTTCCTGCACTTTATCACAGGTCGTTACTAGAAGGCTTTTCCCTTCTTTTTTATCTTACATCAGATGAGAATTTCTGTGTTTTAAATTTGTCTTAATTTCTCTTAATTTCCACTGAACTTTTACCGAATAAAATTTGTTTTCATTGCAGGTTCCCGCTCCGGGAATGTGATTCCCGCTGCCGCCCCTGCCTGAATACATTTGAGCAGCCATGCCATATTGCTGCCCAGCGTGCGCATGGTCTGCAGTCCCTCTGCGTCCTGCCGTACCTCGTCCGGCGTATTTCCGTGTACCTGGTTCCAGTACTGGGAGGAAACCACCGGCATGGAATTGATCGTGAAATATTTGTTCAGCTGATCAAACGCGGATGCCGCGCCGCCGCGTCTGCAGCTCACCACTGCTGCCCCCGGCTTTCCGGCAAACACATTTCCCTTTCCGTAGAATGCGCGGTCGAGAAACGAGGTGATGGCACCGGATGCCGCCGCATAATGCACCGGCGAGCCGAACACAAAACCGTCCGCCGTTTTTGCTTTCTCAACAAATTCATTGACCGGATCGTCCACAAAGCAGCGTCCGTTCTTAAGACAGACATTGCAGCCGATGCAGCCGGCGATCGGCTTTGCACCCACCTGAAAAATCTCGGTCTCAATGCCGTTCTTCTCGAGAGCCCCTGCCACCTCGCAGAGCGCTGTATAAGTACATCCCTTTTCCCTCGGACTTCCGTTTACCAATATTACTTTCATGTTCTTTCCTCCATCCTGGCAGATTTCCTGCCTTCTATTCTATGCCACTTTCCCTGTGATCGTACGCTTATGAAATATAAAGTGCTTCCTGCCTTGGGTGGGTCGGAATCGCTCCATTGATGTTCTCCGTCTTCCCTATGAAGCAAAGAAAAGCTGCCGTATCATCTGTTCCGGTGCAAAAATATCCTCAAACTGGAAATCCTCCTCCAGGAATTCCATATTTTCCTCGGAATGTTCTACTTCCTTTGAATACAGCTTTGCCACTGCCACCCGGTCCTCCACGGAGAATGTTCCTCCGTTCTCCAGAAAACGCAATGCATCCATATCGCGGATCATCAGAATACTCGCCACCGCAAACTGTGCCTTGTTTAAAATGTTGTCATCATAATAGGATCTCATAAAATACCGGAATGCAAAGTAGACCAGCAGATGCTCATACTCATATTCCCGTCCCTGCTGCGCTGTGTGAAAGTTCTGGATGCATTCCAGATAATTGTCCTCATGGAATGCCGCACGAAGACGTTTCTTTTCTTCCTCCCAGTTCTGGTCGAGCACTTCCAGTTGTTCGTAGCGCTCCATGCGGGCAAGAAACGCCGCATACGCCTCCTGAGGCGTTACCTCTTTCTCCCTGCACTCGGCAATCAGCCGGCTCTCACGCTGCTCCTGCTCCTGTTCCTGCCCGCTTACTTCCCCGTCCATGTGGTATCCGTAAAGCTCCTGCTGCATCCTCTTACAATATAGAAGATACTCCGCCGCGCGCTCTGCCACCGGCTTCTCCCGGTTCTGAAGCAATGCCACCGCCGCCTTAGAAACGGCATTCAGCTGATCGGCATCCACAGACACTTCCTCATCGTCGTCATACCCCTCACCGTCGGAGGTATCATCCTCACACGCTGCCTCATCATTACCGTACAATGCCCCGTCGGCATCATAAGCTGCCTCGGCATCGTCCCCGGTTCCGCAGAAATCCGGCATCTCATGCTCCTGCCAGGTGATCTTCTCGTCGGTGGAAAACATAATGTTTCCGACCTCCTCACATGCCAGACTTAAGATCTTCTCCCGGACGTCCTCATACTCCATGGTAAAACGGGGGAACTCGGTGCAGATCTCACTCAGCGCTTCCTCTCCCATCTTAATGCAGATGTCGCAGAGCTTTTTCTCATTTAAAAACGGACAATACCCGTCCTCGCGCATAATCATGGTGTTCTCCTCGCCTGCCTTGATATGCGAGGTAATCTCTTTTCCCAGTTCTCCGCCCAGGCTGCGGTAGTAATCCATCGTACCTTCGTCGATGTCGATCTCCCAGCCGTAACAGCAATTATCCTTACACTGATCTGCAATACAGTGAAACTTTTCATAGTAAGACGGTACTTTTAATATCATTATTTGCTCCTGTCCGCGCCTCTTTTCTGCGCCATTTTATATCCATTTACGGTGCAAAAAGGTGCGTCATGCGCCGCACCTTTTTGTAATCCTACTCATCTTTCCGGAAATGATCGCTCAACATATAGCCGATACACCAGACGCCTCCCGCCAGTGAGAGATACACAAACCCCTGCACCAGTGCGACCGCCAGCTTGATCAGAGACAAATCTCCTGCCATATGCGCCAGAATCACTCCTCTGACCGGTCCTCTTAAGATCATCCATCCTCCTACATAGAACCAGCCAACAACTCCCAGCGTGTAAAAAAACAACGCCAGCAATGTCTTCCATGTTATTTTCATATCTAATTCTCCCTTGTTGGTCCTGCAATACCGCGTCTATTGTAACACAAACCGCAGGAAGATGCAAAATCCTTCCTTCTTCTACATCAGCTCCCGGATCTCTCCCGACCGGCAATACTCTGCACAGTCGATCACCCGCTGGTTGGAAGACCCCTTAAACAGCAGGGATATATCATGAAGCTCCGTCACAAACGGTCCGTCCACCAGCACATCGATCGTGTGAAGCAGCTCCGCGGTATCTGCGGTGCAGCATTTTCCGCCCGGCACAAGATCCCGGTCTAACACATAGCCGGTGTATGCCCACACATCCTTCCCCGGACACTCCGCCTTCACTCTCCGCATAAACGGAAGCAGCGCCTTCTGATTCTCCGGTTCAAAAGGATCTCCTCCGAGCAGCGTCAGTCCCCGGATGTAATCCGGCTTCAAGGACGCAATGATCTCATCTTCCACCTCGCCGGTGAAAGGATTCCCGTATTCAAAAGTCCACGTCTCCGGCTGAAAACAGTCTTTGCAGTGATTTCTGCAGCCCGACACAAAGAGAACGGTGCGCACACCGGTTCCGTTTGCAATATCACAATATTTGATTGCCGAATAATTCATATCTTTTCTCCTCGACAGGGAAAGAAAGACTGTGGCTGCACAATCCCGTGCACGCCACAGTCCCCCTGTTTTTTATAAATGTAATACCCGTTCCTTGATCTCCTGTGTTCTGCCCTGATTCCAGAACTGTGTTCCGATATAGCCGCAGGTACGTCTCGCCACGCTCATCTTATTCTGATCGCGGTTGCCGCAGTTCGGGCACTCCCATACCAGCTTGCCGTCCCGGTCTGTCACAATCTTGATCTCTCCGGCATATCCGCACTCCATGCAGTAGTCACTCTTTGTGTTGAGTTCCGCGTACATGATATTTTCATAGATGTACTGCATCACGGAAAGCACCGCTTCCAGATTGTTCTGCATATTCGGAACCTCCACGTAGCTGATTGCTCCGCCCGGGGACAGTTCCTGGAACTGTGACTCGAACTTTAACTTATCGAACGCGTTGATCTGCTCGGTCACATGTACATGATAGCTGTTTGTGATATAGTTCTTGTCCGTCACACCCGGGATAATGCCGAAACGCTTCTGTAAGCATTTTGCGAACTTGTAGGTCGTCGACTCAAGCGGGGTTCCGTAGAGACTGAAATCAATGTCCGTCTCCTTCTTCCACTTGGCGCATGCATCATTCAGACGACGCATCACTGCAAGCGCGAATTCCGTGCCTTCCGGCTCCGTGTGGGATACGCCCTTCATATAGCGTGTGCACTCGCAGAGTCCCGCATAGCCGAGAGAAATCGTCGAGTAACCGTGATAGAGAAGTTCATCGATCGTCTCGCCTTTCTTCAGACGTGCAAGCGCACCGTTCTGCCAGAGAATCGGCGCCACGTCGGAAGGTGTTCCCTTTAAGCGGTTGTGGCGGATCATCAATGCCTGATAGCACATTTCCAGACGCTCATCCATGATCTCCCAGAACTTCTTCTCATCTCCTCCGGAAGAGCATGCCGCATCCACCAGGTTCAATGTCACTACGCCCTGGTTAAAGCGTCCGTAATACTTGTGCTTTCCTTCTTTATAATTCTTGGCATGTGCCAGATTGCCCGTCGTGCGGTCTACCGTCAGGAAAGAACGGCATCCCATACAGGTATAGCAGTCGCCGTCTTTTAACTTTTTCATCATCTTCTCAGAGATATAATCCGGCACCATGCGCTTTGCGGTACACTCAGCCGCAAGCCTGGTCAGGTACCAGTATTTGGACCCCTCCCTGATATTGTCCTCCTCAAGCACATAGATCAGTTTCGGGAACGCCGGCGTAATATAAACGCCCTGCTCATTCTTGACCCCTAAAATTCTCTGATGAAGCATCTCCTCGATCACTGCTGCCAGATCGTCCCGAAGCTGTCCCTCCGGCACCTCATCCAGATACATAAACACCGTGATAAACGGAGCCTGTCCATTGGTCGTCATCAGCGTGATGACCTGATACTGGATCATCTGCACACCGCGGTTAATCTCCTCTTTGACCCGCATTTCCGCCATCTGGTTGACTTTCTCTTCCGTCGCCTCGATTCCGGCAGTCTCAAGCTCCTTGCGCACCTGCTTGCGGAACTTCTCACGGCTCACCTGCACAAACGGAGCCAGATGGGACAGGGAAATACTCTGTCCGCCGTACTGGGAACTTGCAATCTGCGCGATTGCCTGTGTGGCAATGTTGCAGGCAGTGGAAAAGCTCTTCGGCGTATCGATCATCGTCTCGCTGATAACCGTACCGTTCTGAAGCATGTCCTCCAGATTGACCAGACAGCAGTTGTGCATGTGCTGCGCAAAATAATCCGCGTCATGAAAATGGATGATTCCTTTCTCATGCGCCTCTACGATCTCCGGTGGCAGAAGGAATCTTCTGGTGATATCCTTGCTGACCTCACCGGCCATATAATCTCTTTGTACGCTGTTTACAGTCGGATTCTTGTTGGAGTTCTCCTGTTTTACTTCCTCGTTATTGCATTCCAGCAGACTTAAAATCTGCTCATCGGTAGAGTTGGACTTGCGCACCAGTTCTCTCTTATAACGATAAGTAATATAGTTGCGGGCAACATTAAACGCTTTCTGACTCATGATCTGGTTCTCCACCATATCCTGAATCTCCTCCACACTCGGGGAGCGCTTCATATTCTCGCAGGCTTTTTCAACATTGGAAAGAATCGCCTGAATCTTGTCGTCTCCAAGCTTTTCATAATCAATGACGCTGTCGTTTGCCTTGCGGATTGCAGCCTCGATCTTGCTGATGTCAAAAATGTCCTCGCTGCCACTTCTCTTAATAATCTTCATAACCGTTCAGAATCCTTTCTGTTAATTGCTTTTTCATTATACAATATCTAGTATTGTTGTCAATGCGTTTTCCTAGATTCTGTGGTTATTTTACCTTTTGAACAAAATTAACACCAAAACTTCGTCACTTTTTATTGTTTTGGTTTACAACAACATCTTGTGTCTTCTGCTATTGTCACATCCAGATTTTGTAGCATCTGATCCAGGCAGCGCTTCAGGTGCTCCACATCCTCCGCCGAAAGCCCCGCCGTCAGGCGCGCTTCCATCTCCCGTATATCGCGCTCCGCGCCGTCTAAAAGCGCAGCGGCCTTATCTGTGAGCACCAGACGTTTTAAGCGCGCGTCGTGTGAGACCTGGACGCGCTCGATCAGCCCCTTTCGTTCCATCACACCAAGCATATTAGAAGCGGTCGCTCTTGAAATGGAAAAAGCCTCCTCGATATCCTTCTGGTAGACTTCACAGTCGCTGTGATCTTTCAAAAAACCAAGTGTCCAGCGCTGCATTCCTGTCAGGTTATCCTCATTTTCCATACGCTTTGCTTCCATATTCTTATGGATCTGGTTGTGGAGCAGGCGTATTTTGTATCCGATGGTCTCTGACCTTTTGATTCGTTCCATCTCTTCCTCTCTTCTGTCTGTTTTCTAAAATAATCATTGACTTCTGTTTTTAATTATCGTATAACATTATTGTTAGCACACTAACAATTAAAAATCAACAGAAAATTCAAAAAGGATGTGAAATTATGTTAAAAACACTTGGAGCACAGATCAGGGAGTTCAAAAAAGATTCCCTGCTTACTCCCGTCTTCATGATTCTGGAAGTCTTCATGGAAACAATCATTCCTCTGATGATGGCTTCCATTATCGATCAGGGTGTGGAAGTGGGCAACATCCACCATATCTACGTCATGGGTGCCTGGATGGTTGTCGCCGCCTGTTTCTCCCTCTTCTGCGGTGTCATGGGCGGAAAATACGGTGCAAGAGCCTCCGCAGGTTTTGCACGTAACTTAAGAAAAGCGATGTACGAGAACATCCAGAGTTTTTCGTTTTCCAACATCGACAAATTCAGTACCGCAGGTCTTGTCACCCGTCTGACCACAGATGTGACCAACCTGCAGAATGCCTACCAGATGCTGCTGCGCATGTGTGTGCGTGCGCCGATCAGTCTGATCTGCGCGATGTGTATGGCGTTTTTCATCAGCCCGAGACTGGCGAGCATCTATCTTGTTGCCGTCATCATTCTGGGCATCATTCTCGCCATCATCACCGTGCGCGCGCATCACTATTTTATGGAAGTTTTTCCAAAGTACGATGACCTAAATGCCTCCGTGCAGGAAAACGTATCCGCCATCCGCGTGGTCAAGGCTTATGTGCGTGAAGATTACGAGAAAAACAAGTTCCGCAAAGCCAGCCAGAATATTTACAACATGTTTGTCAAGGCGGAAAGCATTCTGGCTTTCAACAACCCGGTCATGCAGATCACCGTTTACAGCTGTATTCTTGCGATCAGCTGGGTGGGCGCAAAAATGATTGTCGGCGGAACATTGACAACCGGAGAACTGATGAGTCTTCTTACCTATTGTATGAATATCATGATGAGTCTGATGATGCTGTCCATGGTGTTCGTCATGCTGGCGATGAGTGTGGCAAGCGCCGAGCGTATCTGTGAAGTATTAAATGAGAAGAGCGACATCACCAATCCGGAAAATGCGGATAAAACCGTGCCGGACGGAAGCATCACCTTTGACCATGTGACCTTCCGTTACAGCAAGACATCCGCAAAGCCGGTGCTCTCCGATATTGACCTCTCCATAAAATCCGGCGAGACGATCGGTATCATTGGCGGAACCGGAAGTTCCAAGTCCTCGCTCGTCAACCTCATCAGCCGCCTCTACGATGTGTCCGAAGGCCGTGTTCTCGTCGGCGGAAAAGACGTCCGTTCCTACGATCTTGACACCCTCCGCAACGAGGTCTCTGTCGTATTGCAGAACAACGTGCTCTTCTCCGGAACCATCTATGAGAATCTGCGCTGGGGAGATGCACATGCGACCGACGAGGAGTGCCGTCACGCATGCAGACTGGCATGCGCCGACGAATTCATCGAGCGTTTTCCGGATGGTTACAACACCTACATCGAGCAGGGCGGAACCAACGTCTCCGGCGGTCAGAAGCAGCGTCTGTGTATTGCCCGCGCGCTCTTAAAGAAGCCGAAGATTCTGATTTTAGACGACAGCACCAGCGCGGTGGACACCGCTACCGATGCCAAGATCCGTCGCGCTTTTCTCACGGAGATTCCGAACACGACCAAGCTGATTATCGCACAGCGGATCTCCTCCGTTCAGGATGCCGACCGCATCATTGTGCTGGATAACGGAGAGTTGAACGGTTTCGGCACACACGAAGAATTATTGCAGACCAATGCCATTTACCGCGATGTCTACGAGTCACAGACCGGCGGCGGCGGTGATTTTGATGAAGGAGGTGCTGCCTGATGCCACAGAATGAAAAAAATGCAAAGCCGATCGGCGGACCTGGCGGCCGCGGCGGTCATGGTCCAAGACCGAATGTCAAGAATCCGGGAAAGCTTTTTATGCGCCTGCTTTCCTATATTATGAAAAATTATGCCGTACACTGCGTCATTGTCGTGATCTGTATTTTTATCACGGTTCTCGCAAGTGTGCAGGGAACCTGGTTTATGCAGACCTTAATCGACGGCTATATCCTGCCGCTGATGAAGCAGAGCGATCCGGACTTTTCCGGTCTCGCACACGCCATTTTACGCGTTGCCGTCTTCTACGGCATCGGCGCTATCGCAGCCTACATATACACAAGAATTATGGTCAATGTCTCACAGGGTACTTTAAAGCATCTGCGCGACGACATGTTCACCCACATGGAAGAGCTTCCCATCCGGTATTTTGACACACACTCCCATGGAGACATTATGTCAACTTATACCAACGATATTGATACCCTGCGCCAGATGATCAGCCAGAGTATGCCGCAGTTTTTGAACAGCATCATCTCCATCGTGAGCGTCTTTATCAGTATGCTTCTTCTCAACATTCCGCTGACACTCGTCACACTTGTAATGGTCGGTGTCACACTGTTTGCCACAAAGAAGATCGGTGCCTTAAGTGCCCGCTACTTTATCGCACAGCAGAAAGATATTGCGACGGTCAACGGCTACATTGAAGAGATGATGAACGGTCAGAAGGTGGTCAAGGTCTTCACCCATGAAGAGGAAAGTATCGCCGATTTCAACCGGCTCAATGACCAGCTGTTCCACAGTGCAGACAATGCCAATAAGTTCGGTAACATTTTAATGCCGGTCAATGCACAGATCGGTAATATCAGCTACGTGCTCTGCGCGATCGTCGGCGGTATTCTTGCTCTGGGCGGATATGGCGGATTTACGCTCGGAAAGCTCGCAAGTTTTCTTACCTATAATAAGAGCTTCGGGCAGCCGATCAACCAGCTCTCTATGCAGCTTAACAATATCGTGATGGCACTCGCCGGTTCCGAGCGTATCTTCGCTCTGCTCGATGAGCAGCCGGAAGTGGACGACGGCTACGTCACACTTGTCCGCGCCAGACAGGAGAACGGACAGATTGTGGAATCCAAAGAGCGTACGGGTATGTGGGCATGGAAGCACACCCATCAGGCAGACGGCAGTGTCGATTATATTGAATTAAAGGGCGACGTGGTATTTGATGATGTCGATTTCGGCTATGTTCCAGAGAAGACCGTTCTTCACAACGTAGATCTCTACGCTACGCCGGGTCAGAAAATTGCCTTTGTCGGCAGCACCGGCGCCGGAAAGACGACCATCACCAACCTGATCAACCGTTTCTACGATATCCAGGACGGCAAGATCCGCTATGACGGCATCAATATCAACAAGATCAAAAAAGATGACCTGCGCCACTCTCTTGGGATCGTGCTGCAGGACACCCATCTTTTTACTGCTACGGTTATGGAAAATATCCGTTACGGCAAGCTGGATGCCACGGATGAGGAAGTCATGGCAGCTGCCAGACTCGCCAACGCAGATACATTTATCCAGCAGCTTCCGAACGGCTATGACACCCTGCTGACCGGCGATGGTGCCAACCTAAGCCAGGGACAGCGCCAGCTGCTTGCCATCGCAAGAGCTGCCATCGCCGATCCACCGGTTCTGATTCTGGACGAAGCGACGAGCTCCATCGATACCCGCACCGAAAAGATTGTGCAGGACGGTATGGATAAGCTGATGGCGGGACGCACCACGTTCGTGATTGCGCACCGTCTCTCGACCGTGCGCAACAGCGACTGTATCATTGTCCTGGAACAGGGACGTGTCATTGAGCGCGGCAGCCACGATCAGCTGATCGAAAAACACGGCAAATACTATCAGCTGTATACCGGGAATTTAGCCGAAGGCTAAATTCCCGTGTAATTCCAGCAGAAGATGAAACTCGCAAAAAATAGAGTTGTCGCAATAAGCATATCCTGCTTTGCTCTGATAAGTAATATTATTAGAAATAGATACTTAAAAGTTCCAGATAAACATGCGGCGGCAAATTCTGACCGCAAAATCCGGTATTTCTAACCATGCCGCAGCTGGTATCCGTGATGATCCATGTCTTTCCAAGTTTGGAGCACTCTACGGACTGTGTGCGCAAGCCAGCAGACAATTTTAGGACTTTTGTGTGTGTCCCTTATTGGCACCTCTGAACAAAACATAACCGCGCGAAGCCGATGTTTGAATTGCCATCTGCCATATTTTTAATAGCAGATGGCAACGAGTTTCGGTTCGCGCGGTTTTATATTGTCTGTGAAGAGGTGCCATTAGGGACACCAGAAAGTCCGCTCATTGTCTGCGGCTTGTCGGACACACTCCGTGAGTGTCCAAAC